>ERZ791618.610-NODE-610-length-16026-cov-3.932377_pt1 | contig 16026 bp, 17 predicted proteins | sample MGYA00510059_ERZ791618 | MGnify/ENA primary metagenome ERZ791618 (study PRJEB30046, sample SAMN00715159) | human gut metagenome | study: EMG produced TPA metagenomics assembly of the A metagenome-wide association study of gut microbiota in type 2...
CATGTTCTTGAGGCGGTTCAATACCGCAGTCTTGACCGCAAATATTGGGCAAAATCAACATAATATTATGCTATTTAAAATTACTATTGTAAAATCGATCAATATATGCTATAATAGCTATAATATATGAATATTATAATATCTAAATGGAGGTTATTATGTCAGAAGAAAAAGAAGTATCTAAAATCAATCAAGATAATACTTTAAAAAAGAAAAAAACAATCAAAATTGCAATACTAATAATCTTAATTGTTGCAGTTATTATAGTTGGAGCTATTTTTATTTATAATTATGAGAACAGAGCTTCTATCAACGAAAGAGAACTACAGGAATTTTATTCAGAACTCCACAATAATAGCAACTACAAATACTCTGATAATTATGATAATAATAACGACTCGTATATATTTAATAATTTAGATATCTATTCTTTTTCATGTAATGAAGGCAGTAGTGTTGTAACTATGACTTGTCAAGTAAAAAACAATAATAGTTACACTGTGACTGGCTATTTCTATGTTAATTTCTATGATAGTAACGGAGACTTGATCTATACACATTTAATGAGTTTACCAGATGTTGCTAGTGGAGAAATTGTTACCTGTTCTACACCTATTGGAAAGGATGAATTTCCTACAAATTACGATAGTGTGCAATTTTCACAATCCAGCTTGACATCTAAATAGATTACATTATGAAAGGAGGAAGAACTATGAACGAAAATATGGAATGCCCTATCTGTGGAAAAAAATTTGATGCAAATGACTGTTGTTTTCTTAGCAACGGAAATCCTGTCTGCCCAGATTGTGCTAAAAAAGAAAAAGATAATGATGATTCATCAGAAAACAAAAACCAATAAAAAATAAACCATTTATTTGCTTGAAGGTTAGGATTCTCAAATTCCTAACCTTTAACTTTTTTTGAGTACAATGTATAAATACAACAAGTATTTAATGACTAGAAAGAGCGTATGACAGGGTTTTGAAAGTTGCAAGAACCATTGCCGATTTGGACGAGTCGGCAATAATCCGCTCCGAGCATGTTCTTGAGGCGGTTCAATACCGCAGTCTTGACCGCAAATATTGGGCAAAATAAGACTTATACCTTACACAAAAATTAAAAATATCACTTTTAAAAAGTACGGATTTATGCTATACTATTATAGTGCGACATCAAAGCGATGTTGCAGTTTCATGACACAGGAGGTTTTTTATAATGGAAATTACAAAGAATTCAATAATCGGTGATGTTCTTGATCAGTACCCTGACACAGCAGAGCTTTTCTTCAGCATCGGTATGCACTGCCTTGGCTGTCCTGCATCACGAGGCGAAACGATTGAAGAGGCTTGTATGGTACACGGTGCAGATGCAGACGCACTCGTTGCAGACCTTAACAAAGCAATTGCATAATGAACGGCGCATCTGATTTTTCGCTTGATAACCGTCTTGCACTTTGTGCGGACTTTGTGCGTGACGGAGCAAAGGTTGCCGATATCGGCACAGACCATGCCTATCTTCCGGTGTGGCTGTGCCGTATTGGCAGATGCGACACAGCGATTGCCGCAGACATCAACCCCCTGCCCCTTGAACGGGGAATTGAAACAATTAACAACAGCGGTCTTAACAATCGAATTGAAGCAAGGCTTTCAAACGGTCTTGAAAAAATTTCGGGCGATGAGGCTGATGACATAGTAATTGCAGGAATGGGCGGAGAACTCATTTCGCAGATTATCGAAAACTGGGAGTATTCAAAGGACAGGTCAAAGCACTTTATTCTTCAGCCTATGACCAAAAGTGAAGAGCTTATGCGTTGGCTGTTTGCAAACGGTTTCAGCGTTATCAAGCGTGACTGCTGTACTGCCGCAAACAAGTGCTACACGGTAATTCTTGCCGAATACAGCGGTGAGGTTCGCACGGTATCCGAAAGCGACCTTTTCCTTTACGGACTTGATCCGAAAAACAACTCCATGCACCGCAGATTTATTGAAGGCTGTGTGCGCAGACTTTTAAAACAGGCTAAGGGCAACCCTGTCTGTGCCGAAACCGCACGCATTCTTGAGGAGAGCTTTAAGTGAAAACCATAAACGATATACTTAATTATTTTGAAGAATTTGCGCCCTGTGCAACTCAGATGAGTTTTGACAACGCAGGGCTTATTGTGGGCGACAAATACACAGCCGTAAGCCGTGTGCTTGTCGCTCTTGACATTACGGAAGATGTTGTGAATGAGGCGGAAAGTCTGGGATGTGAGCTGATTATCAGTCATCATCCCGTAATTTTTGCCCCTATAAAAAGGCTTTCGCCTTCTTCCGTTCCCTATATGCTTGCACAAAAGGGCATTTCCGCCGTTTGTATGCACACCAACCTTGATCTCGGAGAAAAGTTCGGAGTAAACATCTGCCTTGCAGACGCACTCGGAGTCAAAAACCCCGTGCTGTCGGAACTTGGCGAGTGTATGTTCACGGGCGAGCTTGAAAACGAAACCGATATTCACGATTTTGCAAAGCTTGCAAAGAAAAATCTTAACTGCAAAGGACTTCGCTACACCGACATTAAAGACAGGGTTAAAAAGGTTGCCGTATCGTCGGGTGCAGGCGGTTCAAATGTGTTTGATGCGGCTTTGGCGGGTGTTGATGTGCTTGTCACGGGAGAAATCAAGCATCATGAGATTATCGCCGCAAATTCACTCGGAATTGACATTATTGACGCAGGTCACTTCAAAAGTGAAGATATTGTAATTTTACCGCTTGTAAACAAGCTTTCAAAAGAATTTTCCGAGATTATTTTTACAAAATCGCAATCCTGTGACGATATGATTAAATTTATTTAACCTGTAAGCATCATTATCAAAATATTTGTTGCATAATTTGTTACAATTTGATATAATGATACGGTAAATTACTATATGTGGTAGTGCGCCGTCTGTACGCACCGCAAAATGAGGTATTATGAGAATCAGAAAAAAGAAATGGGCAGAACCGGAGCTTTCCGTTTGCAATTTTTATGTAAAGAATCCAGAAGAAAACGCCGGAAAATGGATGCAGGCTTTCAAAAAGGAACAGCCGTTGTATCTTGAAATCGGCTGCGGCAAGGGCGGTTTTGCGGGACAGCTTGCGCTTAAAAATCCCAACAAAAACATTATCGCACTTGACATCAAGGTTGATATGCTCGGCGTCGGCAGAAGAACAATTGTAAAGCTTTTTGAGGACGCAGGCAAAACGCAGGATGATATTACAAATCTTTTACTTGTAAAGTACAATGTTGAAATGCTTGACAAAATCATTACGGCTGACGATAAGATTGACAGACTTTTCATCAACTTCTGCAATCCGTGGCCGAGAGCAAAGCACAAAAAGCGCAGACTTACATACTACAAAAAGCTTGAAATGTACAAAACATTCTTGAAGCCTGACAGCGAAATCCGTTTCAAAACCGATGATAACGAGCTGTTTGACGAAAGTCTTGAATACTTTGAGCAGAGCGGATATGAAATTTTATATCTCACCCGTGATTTGCACGCAAGCGATGTTACCGATAATATTGAAACAGAGCATGAAAAAATGTTCTCCGAAGAGGGCATAAAAATCAAGTATCTTATTGCAAGACAAAAGCCTTGACAGCCCCATAAATAAAGACGGGAGGGATTTTTGTGAAGATTAAAAAGCTGATTTCGGCTTTGGTTCTCGGTTCAATGCTTGTCGGTTTGAGCGGTTGCAACATCACGGATTTCAGCGCAGAAAATCTTCTTCGTCCTCCTAAGGCAGTCGGAGATGAGGCTGAAATTGAACAGCTTATTGCCAAAACGGCTGACAGCGGTTATACGCTGAAATATCCTAAAAACGGAAAATTCCGCAGTGCAATCATCATGACCGACCTTGACGGAAACGACAGCAACGAGGCTGTTGCATTTTTTCGCAACAGTGACGAAACTTCTTCGGTTCATATGCTTGTCATGTACTCAAAGGACAATTCGTGGGAGATTGCGTCTGACAATATCTTTGAAACCACCGATATTGACAGCGTTGACTTTGCGGATTTAACCGGCAACGGAAAGGCTGAAATCATCGTTAATTCAACAACCTACACTCCGAATGTCGGCAAGCTTTCCTGCTACTCCTACTCGGAAGGCAAGACAACCGAAGTGGGTTCGGGACAAAGCTGTTCAAGCTTTGTTACGGGGGATTTTGACAATGACGGAACAAGCGAGATTATGTCGCTTGTTCTCTACACAACCGAAAACGAGGCTCTTGCGTCAATGCTTGATTACAACGAGGACAGCAAAAGCCTGTATGCCAAAGCAATGGCAAACATGGATCCGAATGTTGTAAAGTACAAGAATATTGCCGTTACAAAGCTTGATAACGATATTACGGGAATTGTCGTTGACGGAACTTCCGCAAATGAGGTTACGAACACACAGGTTATTTTTTACAGCCGTGACCTTGCAATTCTGCGTAATCCTCTTTTTAAAGAAAAAGCAAAAAATATAACCAGGCGTTCATCGCAGGTCATCTGTTCGGACATTGACAAGGACGGAAAGCTTGAAATTCCCGTTACGCTTGATCTGCCGAAACAGAGCGGTGACAGCAAAAATATTTATGCCGACAAAATCATTTGGAACAGCTTTGACTCACCCAAGGAGGCGCTTGTTGCAAAACAGGCGGTAATCATAAATTACGATTATATGTTTATGATGAACTATGCCGATAAGTGGAGCGAAAACAAGGTTACGGCAATTACCGACCTTGAAAGCGAAACCACCTCATTCTATGCATGGAACGGCACTAAGCTTGACACGGAGCTTTTTGAAATAAAGGTGTTCCCCATAAGCGAATGGGAATCGGGCAAATCGGATGATTTTACGCTGATTACAAAAGACGATAAATATGCATACACATTTAATAATATAAATCCCGACACACAGATTTCGCTAAGTGATGACGAAATCAAGACAGGTTTTTCCACACTTGATCAGTCGGGAATCTGATCATAGCAACGGAGGTTTTGATATGAAAAAAATTCTTGTTTGTGAGGATGAAGCGGCAATTCGTGACTTTGTCGTTATCAATCTTACAAGGGCAGGCTACGATGTAGTTGAGGCAGACTGCGGCGAGGCGGCTTTGCAGAAATATGAAGAAAACAACGGTGATTTTGATGTTGCGATTCTTGATGTTATGATGCCGGGTATTGACGGTTTTCAGGTTTGTAAGGAGCTGAGAAACCGCAACGGCGGAATCGGAATTATTATGCTTTCGGCAAAAACTCAGGAAATGGACAAGGTAACAGGACTTATGCTCGGTGCAGACGACTATGTTACAAAGCCTTTCTCACCGAGTGAGCTTCTTGCAAGAGTTGATTCACTCTACAGAAGAGTTGCGCTTGCACAGTCACATTCCGAAAACAACTTCAAAGAAGAGCTTAAATCGGGCGAGTTCACACTCAATCTTCGCAACCGTGCGCTTATGAAGAGCGGAAAGATGATTGAACTCACACAGGTTGAATTCCAGATTATGGAGTACTTCTTCTCGAATCCGGGTGTTGCTCTTGACAGAATCGACATTCTCAACCATGTATGGGGAGATGCTTATGTCGGCGAGGATAAAATTGTCGATGTTAATATCCGCAGACTCAGAATGAAGGTTGAGGACGAACCTTCAAATCCTAAACATATCATCACGGTTTGGGGACTCGGCTACAAGTGGGATTCAGGCGAATAACTTTGCAGAACAGCCTGCATAAAATTTATACAATCTAAAGAAGGAGGGCGGCAACAATTTTTAAGGGTATTTCAAAAAGATGGATGCTCAACACATTGAGTGTTATACTGACAATCATAATCCTTATTGTTGTCAGCCTTATTTTCATTGTTACATATATTTTTCAAAACAGCGTTGAACAGAACCTGAACACAACAAGCAGCGAACTTTCACTTGTCTTTTCGGGATTTCAGAGCGACAGTTCAACCTCGTTTACGGCGTCTGCCCGTGATTATGTTGAAAACTTTGACAAAAAAGAAGAAATGGAGGTTCTTGTAATCAATTCCTCCGGCAGAGTTGTCATGACTTCAACAGGATTCACCCCCGATGACAACGAGCAGATTCCCGATTTTAATGATGCACTCTCAAACGAAAACGGCTGTGCATATTGGAACGGCAAGCTTTCATCGAACGAAAGTGCAATGAGCCTGACAAGAATCATCACCAACGAAAACGGAACCTGCGTAGGTGCGGTAAGATACATTGTTTCAATGGAACAGGTCAACACGGCAATTGTGCTTGTTTCTGCGGCAGTTATTGCGTGCGGTCTTGTTATCATCGCCCTTGTAATATTGTCGGGACTTATGTTTATCCGTTCAATCGTTACCCCGATAAGAAAACTTTCGGAGATTTCAAGCAAGATTGCCCACGGCGATTTTTCACAGGCAAAAAAGATTGAGTACAAATACGATGATGAAATCGGCGACCTCTGCGATGCAATAAGCGATATGGCTCTTGATTTGCAGACAGCCGATCAGATGAAAAACGATTTTATTTCACGAGTATCACACGAGTTGCGTACTCCGCTTACGGCGATTAAGGGCTGGGCTGAAACAATGCAGCTTTCCGAAAGAGGAAAGCTTGACCGCAAAACCTTTGACCGTGGTATGGGAGTTATTATCAGCGAAAGCTCACGCCTTACAAGCATTGTAGAAGAGCTTCTTGACTTCAGCCGTATTCAGAGCGGAAGAATGAAGCTCATCAAGGAAAAGCTTGACATTCTTGCCGAATTTGACGATGCGGTTTACTTCTTAAAGGAAAGAGCCGTTACAGAAGGCAAGCATCTTCTTTATGATGAACCCGAGGTTGTTTATCCTGCCGTTTACGGCGATAAAAACAGGCTCAAGCAGGTTTTTCTCAATGTGCTTGACAATGCGTTGAAATACACACCAAAGGGCGGTGTTGTTGCCGCTCAGGTAATCTACAGCAAAGATGAACCCGATATTATCAAGATTGTAATAACCGACACGGGTTGCGGAATTTCTGCCGAGGATCTTCCAAAGGTTAAGGAAAAATTCTACAAAGCAAACCAGACTGTCGGCGGTTCGGGAATCGGACTTGCGGTTGCCGATGAGATTATGAACCTCCACAACGGTTCACTTGATATCGAAAGCGGAGAGGGTGTCGGCACAACCGTAACGCTCACCTTCCCTGTATATAAAGAGGGCAGTGAAAACTCACTTCCCGAAAACATTAAGCTTTAATCTTATTTCTCTGTGCAGCCTAATACAGAAAGGAACAGCTAATGGCTAAAAATACTACTAAAAAAATCACCTCAATCGGCGGCAGCGCCCTGATTGAAGGCATTATGATGAGAGGTCCGAAACGCACAACCGTGTGTGTTCGTACCGCACCCGACAAGATTTACAGCGAGGATATAAGCATAAACACAATTCCCTCAAAATGTAAACTTTTCAAGCTTCCGTTTTTAAGAGGAATCGCAGGTCTTATTGACTCAATGCGACTTTCCTACAAAGCGCTTATGCTCTCTGCCGATAAGGCAATTGAATCAACCGAAATCGAAGAAGAACCGTCAAAGTTTGAAAAATGGCTTGACGATAAATTCGGCGACAAGCTTGTTAAGGTTATGATGGTAATTGCGTCAATCCTCGGTGTTGCGCTTGCCGTGGGACTTTTCTTCTTTGTCCCCTCTTTCCTGTTTGACCTCAGTGCAAATGTTGTGCCGGCTTTCAAGGGTGACGGCGGAAACGCTGTTTTCTGGAAGTCTGTTTTTGAGGGTGTTCTCAAGATTATTCTTTTCTTACTTTATATTATAGTATGTTCACAAATGACAGAAATGAAAAGGGTGTTTATGTACCACGGTGCCGAGCACAAGACAATTTTCTGTTACGAAAACGAAGAAGAACTCACAGTTGAAAATGTTAAAAAGCAGAGCCGTTTTCACCCGAGATGCGGAACAAGCTTTATGGTTCTTATGCTGATTGTTGGCATCCTTGTCGGTCTTTTCGTTCCTGTTGCACCTTTCGGCATCGGATTTTTAAGACCTGTATTCAAGATTCTTCTTCTCCCCGTTTCATGCGGAATCGGTTACGAGCTTATCAAAATCTGCGGTAAGCACGACAATGCCGCAACAAGAATCATTGCCGCTCCCGGACTTTGGGCACAGAGAATCACAACAAAAGAGCCTGATGACACTATGATTGAAGTTGCAATTGAGGCTATCAAGGCTGTTATCCCCGAGGACGGCTCGGACATTGTAAGCAAGTAATGACTGTAAACGAAATTTATCAAAGCGGACTTAAACTGCTTGAAAATAGTAATATTGAAAATTCAAAATTTGAGGCGCAAAGTCTTTTACAAAAGGCTTTTTCGCTTGACAGAGTCGGCTTTATCATACACAAAACTGATAAAGCCGATGAAAACTGTTCGCATAACTTTTTAAATTTTATAGAAAAACGAATTTCAGGCGAGCCGTTGCAGTATATTCTCGGCGAATGGAGCTTTATGGGATTCGATTTTAAGGTGGGCAGAGGCGTGCTCATTCCCCGTGATGACACGGAAGTGGTTGTCAATCTCTGCATTGATTTTCTCGAAAACAGAACCGACAAAAAAACGGTTGACCTCTGTTCGGGAAGCGGTGCAATTGCCGTTGCACTTGATAAAATTTCGGGTGCAAAAGTTACGGCAGTTGAAATTGACGAAACCGCTTTTTCATATCTCGAAACAAATGTAAAAGAAAACAATTCGTCAGTAAAGCCTGTTATGGCTGACGCTCTCGAAATCTGCGAAACATTTGCAGACGGTGAGCTTGACCTCATTGTTTCAAATCCGCCTTATATAAAATCAGCCGACATCGAAACACTTCAAAAAGAAGTTCGGCTTGAACCAAGACTTGCACTTGACGGCGGCGAGGACGGTTACGATTTTTACCGTGAAATAGTGAGCCGTTGGAGCAGAAAACTCAAAAAAGGCGGTGCGCTTGCATTTGAACTCGGAGAAAATCAGGCTGACGCAGTAAAGGCACTTATGACTGACAAAGGCTTTTCGGATTTTAAAATTTCACTTGACTTTGGCGGTGTGCAGAGGGCGATTATTGGGACTTTGCTCTGATTTTAGAAATTTTGTTCGATAAAATTACCGCCAAATTATTGCATTTTCCACTCACATATTTTATAATCTTAGTGTGAACATAACCGCCGTTGAAGTGACGGTTATGTTACAGACCGAAAAACATCAGCTCCCTTTGCGGAGTACGGAGGTATATGAAATGGCAGTAGATAAAAACAAAGCGCTTGAAACTGCGCTCACACAAATCGAAAAACAGTTCGGCAAGGGTGCTGTAATGCGTCTTGGCGAAAATAAACATATGAACATTGAACACATCTCAACAGGTTCGCTTTCGCTTGATATTGCACTCGGAATCGGCGGACTTCCCCGCGGAAGAATTGTTGAAATTTACGGACCTGAATCTTCGGGTAAAACAACACTTTCTCTCCACTGCATTGCAGAGGGACAGAAAAACGGCGGCAATGTTGCATTTATTGATGTTGAGCATGCACTCGATCCGACATATGCGGCGGCTCTCGGTGTTGATGTTGATTCACTCCTCGTTTCACAGCCCGACACGGGTGAAGACGCTCTTGAAATTGCAGAAGCGCTCATCCGAAGCGGTGCGATTGATGTTATCGTAATCGACTCTGTTGCAGCTCTTGTTCCAAAGGCTGAAATTGAGGGCGAAATGGGTGACAGCCATGTAGGTCTGCACGCAAGACTTATGTCACAGGCACTGCGTAAACTCGCAGGTGCAATTTCAAAGTCAAACTGCGTTGCAATCTTCATCAACCAGTTGCGTGAAAAAGTCGGTGTTGTTTACGGCAACCCCGAAGTAACAACCGGCGGTCGTGCGCTCAAGTTCTACAGCTCCGTTCGTATTGATATAAGAAGAGTTGAAACCCTTAAATCAGGCGGTGAAATGGTCGGTTCACACACAAGAGCAAAGGTTGTAAAAAACAAGATTGCTCCTCCGTTCCGTGAAGCTGAATTTGATATTATGTACGGTGAAGGCATTTCCCGTGAGGGCGAACTTCTTGACCTTGCCGTAAAGGCTGAGGTTGTTCAAAAAGCAGGAGCATGGTTCAGCTATGACGGCAGACGACTCGGACAGGGACGTGACAAGGTCAAGGAACTTCTCAAAACCGACAAGGAGCTTGCTGCTGAAATTGAGAAGAAACTCTGGGAAAATATTGACAAGCTTTATGAACGCAAAAAGCCTGCTCCAAAGGTAAAAATTACCGAAGTTCCGTCTGCAAACCAAGAAATCAAGCCTGATTCTGCGGATAAGACAGAGAAAAAGAGCGGTGCAAAAATTGATGTTCTGGTTGACGACTGATGCTTATAACCGCAGTTGAACCACGAAGAAAGGCGATGTGTGCGCTCTACATTGACGGCGAATATGTTATGAATCTTGACGCACGCACAGTTATTGAAAACCGATTTGATGTCGGCAGAGAGATTGATGACGAGGATCTGCACGAGATTATCAGGCTAAGCAATGAGCGCCGTGCAAAGGAAAAGGCTTTGTGGCTTATTTCCTATCGTGACCACTCAAAAAAAGAACTCACCGACAAAATCAAACGCACCTGTGACGAGGAATCGGCGGAAAAGGCTGTTGAGCGAATGGAAGAACTCGGTCTTGTAAATGACGAAAACTTTGCAAGACGATATGCCGAACAGCTTTTGTTTTCAAAACATAATGCTCCGAGAGGTGCGGTAAGACAGCTTGTTCAAAAGGGAATTGACCGTGAACTTGCAGAAGAGATTATCGAAGAAATCGACTTTGATCCGTGTGACGGAATAAGGGCGGTTATCGACAGAAAATATAAAAACATAAATGATGAAAAAATAAGGCGAAGAGCCGTTGCCGCTCTGCAAAGGCTCGGATACGGATGGGATGACATTAAGACCGTCCTCAGAGAATACACAGAGGAAGACTGATTATGAATTATAAAGTAGGCATTGTATCACTCGGTTGTGCAAAAAATCAGGTTGATGCCGAGATGCTTTTGTACACACTCAAGAACAGAGGATTTATTATTGTTAACGATCCGGCAGATGCGGACGCAGTAATTGTAAATACCTGCGGATTTATCGAAAGTGCAAAGCAGGAAAGCATTAACGAAATTATTGAACTCGGCAAGCTCAAGGACGAGGGCAAAATCAAGGCAATCATCGTAACAGGCTGTCTTGCTCAAAGATATAAGTCGGAAATTTCCGAACAGCTTTACGAGGTTGATTCGGTTATCGGAATCGGTGCTAACGAAACTATCGCAGACATCGTTTTGGAAACACTTGACGGACAGAAGTGCGAAAGCTTTCCCGACAAGGTTTGTCTGCCGCTTGAGGGCGGAAGAATTCTTTCAACGCCCCCCTACACCGCTTATCTCAAGATTGCCGAGGGTTGCGACAACCGTTGTTCCTACTGTGCAATCCCGATGATTCGAGGAAGATTCCGCAGCAGAGATATTGAAGATGTTGTAAAAGAGGCGGAAGGTCTTGCTGAACGTGGAGTCAAGGAACTCAATGTCATTGCTCAGGACACAACCCGTTTCGGTGAGGATAAATACGGCAAACCGATGCTTGCAGAGCTTCTCAGAAGACTTTGTAGGATTGACGGCTTTAAATGGATAAGGGTTCTCTACTGCTATCCCGACAGAATTACAGACGAGCTTATTGACACAATTGCAAGTGAAGATAAGATTGTAAAATATATGGATATTCCGCTCCAGCATTGTGACGGGGATATTCTCCGCAGAATGAATCGTCACGGCGACAGAGAAAGCCTTACTGCACTCATGAACAAGATTAAGGATAAAATTCCGAATGTAATCTTCCGCTCAACCTTTATTACAGGTTTCCCGGGTGAAACCGAGGAGCAGTTCAATGAACTTGCAGAGTTTGCCGCTGAGATGAAGTTTCAGCGACTCGGCTGTTTTGCCTACTCTCCCGAGGAGGATACAAAGGCAGCTGAAATGCCCGACCAGATTGACGAAGAAATTAAGCAGAAGCGTGCCGATATTATTATGGAGCACCAACAGCAGGTTATGGCTGAATACTGCGAAAGCCTTGTTGGCAAAGAGATTGAAGTTCTTGTTGAAGGCTTTGACAAGCTTGCCGAATGTTTCTTCGGCAGAAGCTATGCCGATGCCCCCGAGGTTGACGGCTGTGTATTCTTCACCTGTGACGGTGAAAAGCCAAAGGCAGGAGATTTTGTCAAGGTGCGTGTAACCGATTACACAGGCTGCGATCCTGTAGGCGAATTTGTCGGCAAAATCGACTAAGTGGCTAAAAGACTCAGCAATTTCATAATATTTAACTTTGAAAGGCACATAAAATGAACTTACCAAATAAACTGACAGTAGGACGAATAATTCTTGTTCCGTTCTTTGTGGCGGCATTGCTTGCAAACTTTCCGCTCAACAATGCCGTTGCCCTGATTATTTTTATTGCGGCGTCACTCACAGATATGTTTGACGGAAAAATTGCAAGAAAAAACGATCTTGTTACAGACTTCGGAAAATTTGCAGATCCGCTTGCAGACAAAATTCTTGTGCTTGCCGCATTTCTGTGCTTTGTACAGCTTGGAATATGTGACTGCGTTGCGGTCATAATCGTGCTTTTCCGTGAATTTTCCGTCACCTCAATACGGCTGATTGCCGCCTCAAAAGGCAAGGTTGTCGCCGCTAATATGTGGGGCAAAGCAAAGACGGTTTCACAGATGATTGCTATAATTGCAGTAATTGCAATGCAAATCGTGCTTGAACTGCCCGAAGTCGGACTTAATTTTATAAACACGGCAACATTTGAACCGATTTTCTTTGTGGTGGGAGAAATTCTCATCTGGATTTCGGTTGTATTCACAATCATTTCGGGCGTTGTATATATAATTCAAAACAGACAGTTTATTTCTCAGACCTGAGAACAGACTCTCACGGTCTTGATAGGAGGGTGATTGCGTGTTTAAAACCCTGAAAGCGGATATTGATGCGGTTATGGAGCGTGATCCTGCCGCAAGGAGCAGAGCAGAGGTGTTTTTTCTCTACTCGGGTTTCAAGGCGGTGCGTTCTCACCGAAAAGCCAACTGGTGTTTGCGACACAACCTAAAGTTTCTTGCAAGGTGGATTTCTCAACGCAGTCGTCACAAGACGGGAATTGAGATTCACCCGGGTGCAACCATCGGCAAGGGACTGTTTATAGATCACGGAATGGGTGTTGTCATAGGCGAAACTACAATAATAGGAGACAACTGCACCATTTATCAGAATGTTACTCTCGGAGGAACAGGCAAAGAAACGGGAAAAAGACACCCCACACTCGGCAACAATGTGCTTGTCGGCTCGGGTGCAAAGGTTCTCGGTCCGTTCAAGGTTGGTGACAACGCAAGAATTGCCGCAGGTGCGGTTGTTTTAAGCGAAGTTCCGCCGAATGCAACGGCTGTCGGCGTTCCGGCAAGAGTAGTAAAAGTCAACGGTGTTCGCAGTGAAACCCTTGACCAGATTCATGTATCGGATCCGGTTGCACTTGCATTGTGCAATCTTGAGCATAAAATTTTTGAACTTCAAAAACAGCTTGATGAGCTGAAAAAGGAAAATGTAAAAAGTGAGGAATAGCAAATGATTTTATATAATTCTCTCGGACAGACAAAGCAGGAATTTGTACCGCACACACCCGGCAAGGTTAATATGTACACCTGCGGTCCTACTGTTTATCACTATGCCCACATCGGCAATCTTCGCACCTATATTATGGAAGATGTTCTTGAAAAGTATCTTCGTTTTTCGGGTTATGATGTAAACCGTGTAATGAACATCACAGATGTAGGTCATCTTTCAAGCGATGCCGACACAGGCGAGGATAAGATGCTTTCAGGCGCAAAGCGTGAGCATAAAACTGTTATGGAGATTGCAAAGTTCTACACAGACGCATTTTTTGCCGACTGCGAAAAGCTCAACATCAAGCGTCCCGATGTTGTAGAACCCGCAACAAACTGCATTGACGATTTTATTAATATGATTTCCGTTCTGCTTGAAAAGGGCTATGCCTACATTGCAGGCGGCAATGTTTACTTTGACACTTCAAAGCTCGACAACTACTATGTGTTCGGCAATATGAATGAGGATGACCTTGCTGTCGGCGTTCGTGACAGCGTTGAAGAGGACGAAAACAAGCGTAACAAGGCTGACTTTGTTCTCTGGTTCACAAAGTCAAAGTTTGATTCACAGGAGCTCAAGTGGGACAGTCCGTGGGGCGTAGGTTATCCGGGCTGGCACATCGAATGCTCATGCATCAGCTATAAGCATTGCGGTGAATATCTTGACATTCACTGCGGCGGCATTGACAATGCTTTCCCCCATCACACAAACGAAATTGCACAGAGCGAGGCTTTTCTCGGTCACAAGTGGTGTCCGTACTGGTTTCATGTACTTCACCTCAATGATGCAAGGGGCAAAATGAGCAAGTCAAAGGGCGGTTTCCTTACAGTTTCACTTCTTGAAGAAAAGGGCTACAATCCGCTTGTTTACAGAATGTTCTGCCTCCAGAGCCACTACCGCAAGCCGCTCACATTCTCATATGACAACCTTGACAACACAGCCACAGCCTACAACAAGCTTGTAAAGAGAATTTCCGCTCTTTCAAGGGACGGTGAGCCTGATATGGCAAAGGCTGAGGAGCTTACAAAGGGATTTTGCGAGGCACTTGACAATGACCTCAACACTTCTCTTGCTCTCACCTGCGTTTATGATGTTCTCAAGGCTGACGCAGACGATGCAACAAAGCTTTATGTAATCGGCGAATTTGACAAGGTGCTTTCACTCGACCTTACAAAAATTCCCGAAAGCAACAAAGCGGACGCTGACGATGACTTTGCCAAGAAAGTTGAGGAGCTTATTGCACAGCGTACAAAAGCCCGTGCCGAAAAGGATTGGGCGACAGCCGACGCTATCCGTGACAAACTTAAAGAGATGAAAGTTGTTGTCAAGGACACAAAAGACGGCATTGAATGGCATGTTGAGGGTTAACTTGACCGCTACCGCCCAATGAACGCACCTAATTAAAACAAAATATGAATAAATAAAAATCCCCTTCATATAAATTTGGTATGGAGGGGATTTTATGCGTTTGTATATCATAACAAAACGAAATCTAATATCAATCGGATTCTGTCTTTTAATCGGAGTGCTTGCAGGGGCAATTGCAGTCACATCAACCGTTCGAGCCGTTCAGAGTGCGGCTGCTCAGCGTGAAATTCCCATTTACTATGTTGACACGGACAAAAAGCAGGTTGCCCTGTCGTTTGATGCGGCATGGGGCAATGAGCAGACCGAGCATCTGCTTGAAATTCTCGACAAATACAAGGTGAAATCAACATTTTTCCTTGTGGGCGACTGGGTTAAGAATTACCCCGACAGCGTAAAAGATATTGCAAAGCACGGTCACGATGTGGGCAATCACAGCAACACCCATCCGCATATGACGCAGATGTCATCGTCCGATATGGTCGGTCAGATTCAGTCCTGCAATGAAAAAATCAAGGAGCTTACGGGCAAAACTCCCACCCTGTTCCGTGCCCCCTACGGCGATTACAACAATGATGTTGTAAAGTCGGTCAACGGCTGTAATATGTATTGCGTGCAATGGGATGTCGATTCGCTCGACTGGAAAGATCCGACTCCCGAGCAGATAAAGCAGAATATTATGAAAAAAATCAGGAACGGCAGTATTATATTGATGCATAACGGTGCAAAAAATACCCCCGAAGCATTGCCGACGGTAATCGAGGCAATCAAGTCCGAGGGCTACGAAATCGTTCCGATTTCGCAAATTCTGCTCAAAGGTGAATACTACACAGATGTTGACGGCAAAATGTGCAGTAAAACCGCCACACAACCGAGTTCGTGAGGGAACATTTTTATTAATGCCGCAAAACTACCGTCACACTGTAGGGGCGTTCATCGGACGCCCGCCAAGTAAA
>ERZ791618.613-NODE-613-length-15971-cov-2.241141_pt1 | contig 15971 bp, 19 predicted proteins | sample MGYA00510059_ERZ791618 | MGnify/ENA primary metagenome ERZ791618 (study PRJEB30046, sample SAMN00715159) | human gut metagenome | study: EMG produced TPA metagenomics assembly of the A metagenome-wide association study of gut microbiota in type 2...
ACAGATATATTTGGCTTATATATAATAGATATGTAGATATATTCTTTTGAGACTATGGGCTCAAAAGAACACTCTAAGACCTTAGGCTTAGAGTGCTAATAATAAATAAATTAAATATCTAAATTATGATATACATTCTGAACATCATCCAAATCATTCAAAGCATCAATCAAATTAATAACCTTCTCAGTACTCTCTTCATCAAGTTCCATATAATTATTCGGTACAAAAGTAACTTCACTAACAATAAACTTATCATAACCCATATTAGTTAAAGCATCTTTAACCTCTATAAAACTATTAGAATCAGTATAAATAACATAACTATCATCTTCAGTAATAAAATCAAGTATATCTAAAGAAAGAATATCTTCCATAAGTTTATCTTCATCATATACCTTTTCAAGTACTAAAACACCTTTTCTTTCAAACAAATAACTAACAGAACCATCAGTACCTAAATTACCCCCTCTTTTAGTTAAAGTACTTCTTACAAATCCAGCAGTTCTATTCTTATTATCAGTAAGACAATCAATCATAATAGCCACACCAGAAGGACCATATCCCTCATATCTAACAGATTCATAATTCTCACCATTACCAGCATTCTTAGCCTTATTAATCGCAGACTCAATATTAGCCTTAGGCATATTCTCACCCTTAGCTTTTTCTATAACCATTCTTAGTCCAGGATTATTTTCAGGATTAGGATCACCACTCTTTGCAGCTACATAAGTTCTTTAGCAAGTTTCTGAAAAACCTTACTTCTTTCACTATCAATTGCCCCTTTTTTTCTCTTAATCGTAGACCATTTACTATGTCCTGACATAAATATTCCTCCTCATAATTTTCCTTTTATATAATACTATCATTTTCTCTCACAGTCAAGATATATTTAAATATATTAACCAATATAACCAAGTATTACCGGTCCTAATATAATAAGTAATATAAGTGGTATAAAGAAAAATACTGATATAACACTTATCTTAATAGGTACTTTACTAATTTTAGCTTTAACCTCTAATATTCTTCTTTGTCTCAAATAATCAATCTGACTATGCATAGTATCAATAATACTACTACCATACATATTAGACTGAGTAAGAGATAAAATAATATTATTAATACTATCCGAAGGTATAAACTTCTGAATATCATTTAAACTCTCATTCAAGCTCTTACCAAATCTAGTTTGTCTTATAGCCTCTTTAAACTCCAAAGACAACTCTCCATCAACACTATTAATAGTAACAGATATAGCCTCATTCAAGTTTCTCCCAGTCTGAAGAGACAAAGTCAAAACCTCAAAGAAATATATAGCTTCACTATTAAGTTTCTCCGTTCTCTTCTTAATTTTTCTATTCAAAAATATCTTCTCAAATAAAATATAATAAATTATCATTACAAATGGTACATAAACATAACCATAGTCAAAAGAAACAAATACAACTATTCCCAAAACTATCATCGTAATTAATCTAATATTCAAAAAAGTCAAAGTACTAACTCTTGAAGATACTCCAAGTAAATTAATCTTTTCATCAATTTTATTAAGTACTTTCTTACTATATAAACTTCTTAAAGAATTATCATTCTTCTTTTTCATTTTCTTCTTCATATTACTCATCCACCTTTAGTGTTCTTAATAAAGTTATCAAATATATAATAAACATAATCACAATAATAGCAATAATAATATATCCAAGAGTAGAACTAAATAAAGGATTAAAGTATGTTGGATTAAGTAAGTAAACAACCCCTATAAATAGTACTGGTACAATACTAAGTATAATAACTACAATCTTAGGAGCAGAACTAATATTCTTCATTTCTTCCTTTAACTTCTTCTTATCAAATAAAGTTCTCTCAATAGAAGAAAATACCTCTACTATATTACCACCAGTCTTATTAAGAACAGTAAGAGATGAAGAAACATAAACAGCCTCCTGTAGTTTAACCCTTCTAGCAAATCTTTCAAAAACAGTATCAACAGATAATCCATATTTCATATCCAAATACATCTTTTTAAACTCATCTCCAAGAGGATAAGGAAGCTCCACGCTAGCAGTCTGTAATGCCTGAAGTGTACTCTTACCTGCCTTAAAACAATTATTCATAATAATTATTGCCCTAAGTAAATCATTCTCTATATTTCTAGTCTTTCTCTTATAATTCAAAAATAACAATATATCAAGCAAATAATATCCAATAAAATAATTAATAATATATCCAAATAAAGAGAAATAATTAGTAGTAAATATTTGTGATATAGTAGTTAAAATAATAAATACTATCGATATAATAAACTTATTAGTAATAAAATCAACAGTCTGTATTCTATCTCTATCTTTATATTTAATATATCTTTCATACTTCTTACTTCTCTTAGTAAAATAATTACTCTTCTTAACAATTTTCCTAAATCTACCAACAAAAGATATATATCCACTAACAAATTTATCACTAAAAGATAATTCTTCTCTCTTAATAGGCTCCAAAGAATAATACTTAATTCTCGCCGCCTTCTTATCTCCTAGTACATTTCTAAATAAAATAATGATAATTATCAAAAGTATAACAAGTAAAATACCCTGCAAAATAAACATTGTTTCCATAATTATCATCCCTTTCTTCTTTAGTTAAAAATATCTTTAATATCTATACCTTTTCTTGTAATTTTATCATAAACTCTAGGTTTTCTCTTATAAACACCAAACTCTCCCATTACACTTCCATCATTAGCCACTCCAACTTGCTTAAATGAAAATATCTCTTTAAGAACAATCTCTCCATCTTTCATACCATCTATCTCACTAATAGAAGTAATCTTTCTTTTACCATCAGATAATCTATCTATTTGAACAATCAAATCAATAGCATTAGCAATATATCCTCTAACCGCAGACACTGGTATTTCCATCTCATTCATTAAAATCATTGTCTCAAGTCTATTAATTGTATCAATAGAATTATTAGCATGTAATGTAGTAAGAGAACCCTCATGACCAGTATTCATAGCCTGCATCATATCAAAAGCCTCTTTACCTCTTACTTCACCTACTATAATACGGTCTGGTCTCATTCTAAGAGAGTTTCTAACCAAATCTCTAATAGTAACCTCTCCTTCACCCTCATAATTAATAAGTCTTGTCTCTAACGAAATAACATGTTTCTGATGAAGTTTAAGTTCAGCCGCATCCTCAATAGTAATAATTCTCTCATCTTCTCCTAGAAAACCAGATAATATATTAAGAAGTGTCGTTTTACCAGTACCAGTACCACCAGATATAATAATATTAAGTTTAGCTTGAACAGCAGCCTCAAGAAATCTTGCCATATTAACAGTAAGAGAACCACCTCTTAATAAATCATCAATAGATTCTAATTTCTTATTAAACTTTCTTATCGTAAGAACAGGTCCTTTCAAACTAAGTGGTGGAATAACTGCATTAAGTCTTGAACCATCTCTAAGTCTAGCATCAACCATCGGATTAGCAGCATCAATAGTTCTACCAAGAGGTTGTACTATCCTCTGAATAGTTCTAATAATATGCTTATCATTAATAAACGATACTGTTTCATCCTTAGCTATCTTACCATCTATTTCTACATATATCTCATTAGGAGCATTTACCATTATCTCAGTAATAGGATTATCTTGTAACAAAGGAGTAATAGGACCATATCCCATTATTTCATTCTGAATTAAATTAAAAATATGTCCTCTCTCTAAAGTACCCAAATCATATCCACTTAAAGTATTATCAATCTCATTATTAATATAATCCTCAAGTAAACCATCATCAGGAATATTCTCTTCAATTAAGTTCTGAACTATCTTCGTTCTAAGACTATCAAGTAGTCCCTTATCACCAAATATATCATAATCTTTTAAACCATTTTTAGGAGTTTCTTTAGGCTTAACATCAAAAGCCTCAGTTAATGTCTTCTTAGCCATCTTACTTTCCCTCCTTAATATGTCTATCATCAATCAAATCAAGTGCCATTTTCTTCATATTAGCAACATCTTTAGAATGAAAAGTATTAATCTTCTTATTCAAAGTAAGTATCTCACCACTCATAACATACTTATCAATATTCTTTATATAATAATTACTAGATATAGTATAATCAATATTACTATCTATCGTAGCCCTAATATCATACATACTCATATAATCCCTACCAGTATCTCTAGAACTATTTAAACAAATTAAATAATTCTTCTTATCAGTATCAATAAAGACACTAAGTAAACTCTTCATATTCTTTAAATCTACTAAATCATTAGTAACAATAAATAAAGACATATAAGAATAATCAAGAATAGTCAAATTAATATCATTAAGTACATGAGAAGTATCCACAAGTACTACATCATATTCCTTTTTAGCAGCATCAAATATAAGAGGAATATACCTACTATCAACTTTCATTGCCTCTCTAGGGTCTCTAGGAGCAGCTAATACATCAATATTAGAATTATAAGAAGTAACATACTTACTAAGTTCCGTAAATCTATTATTAGCCATACTATCCACTAGCATAAATATATCCTTAGTATTCTTAATATCAAGAGATATCGCTATACCACCAGAAAACAAATCCATATCAATAATTAATACTCTTTTACCAAGTTCACAATAAATACCCGCTAGATTAAGAAGTATTGTTGTCTTACCAACTCCACCTTTTACTGAAGATACACTTATTATTTTACCATTCATAGTATCAACCTACCTTCTCTATTCTTTTATTACCATTATCCATATAACCAGTATATTCACTTTTAGCCTCAATCAAATCAAAATTAAATACTTTACCAAAAGTTCCCTTTATAGTTTTAGTAAGAGTTACATTAACCTTACCATTATCTATAAGTACAGACATACTACTAAGATTATTAGTATTTTTATCTATCAAATCAATTAAATCATTCTCATCAACTTTATCTATATTATCAAGAGCATAATCTATTACCATATAACTAACATTAGAAGTTTATTCTTTTCATACATAGCATTACCAATATCATATACAAGTACAAACATAAGTAATATAATTGGCATAATAACTACGAATAGGACTAAACTTTGACCCTTATTATTAAGTATTAACATTAGGTATTACCCTTTCTACAGTAATCTTATATGGATTACCAAGTATCAAATTAAGTCCTGGAGTTATAACTTTAACATTCTCAGTAATAGTTATATTAGTATATTGATTATCCTCTTTCATAGTTATATCTAAATCAGTATATTTCTTATTAATATCCTCTATAGTAGTACCATTCTTAACAAGTGAAACAATATCCATACTATCATTTTCTAGTTCATTTTTTTTACTTAAAATAGTACCAAAATCAACAATAGCAAACAATATCAATATAAATACTGGTAATATCAAAACAAATTCTACTAAAGCTTGACCCTTTCTATTCATATAGACACTCTCCCTATTATCTATTTCATTATAGCAAAAAAAAGAAAAAAAAGAAAGATATTTCTTTCTTTTTCTTTATTTATTTCTTACTATTATTTTTTGTATTATTTTTCTTATTTTCAGGTTTAACAGTAGGAGTAGCATCATCATCTTTTTTAAAGATAAGATATAGAAGTCCTAATACTACAAGTACTATAAGTATTATAATAACAACCTTTTCAGCAGTACTACCAGATTCTTCTTCTTCAGTTAAAGTAGTAGTAGTATTCTTTCTATTGACAATTAACTTATACTCTCTAACATCACCATTTTCTGCTTTAACAGAAATAATAACAGTATTTTTACCAGTTTTAAAGTTTTCATTACCAGTAATTTCCACTCTAGATCTAGAGTCTTCTGCAATAGCAGTAATATCTAAAGATTTAACATCATTATTAACATTTAGTTCATACTCTAAAGTATCTCTATCAAATTTAATTTCATAACCCTTAGCCTCAAGTGTTTTTAAATAATTATTTGAAGAATAATAGTATACTACTGGTGTAGGAACTACTGGTGGTTTTTCTTTTACTATATATACAGTATAAACCTTAGTACTACCATCTTCAGCAGTTACAGTTATAATCGCGGTAGTCTTATCTTCAGTAAGTTCATATTTAAATAAACCATCCACTGTTGATAAAGTATCCTCTAAAGAACCAGATAATATAACTTCTTTAGTACCATATGGAACAGTTAAAGTATATACAGTAACATCTTTATCAAATGCAGTATCAAATGTACCAACACTAGCATTTAATGAATGTAAATTATTAATTGAACTCTTTCTAGTAATATTAACGTTAACACTAACTTCTTCAAATTCATTAATAATCATATCATTAGCAACACTACCATTTAAAGTAACTGTGCCTTCACCATCATTAATAGCCATAAATTCAAATGTTATAACAGTAGTACCATTTGTAAGCTCAGTACCTGCTCCTACAAATCTACCATCTTCATTATAAGTACCAATTAAATTCTCATTAAATAGTACATTCATTAATTTAAGATTATCACTATAAGTAACTAGACCATCAATACCATTGATATAGTCTTCTAAATCTGTAGAATTAACAACTAGACTAACTTTGAAAGTATCGCCAACATATAATTCATCAGTATCACTATCAAATATTAAACTTAGATCAGTATTTTCTCTTTCTTTTTCAGAATGATTTAAATATCCATTAATAGTCATAATATCTTCGAAAGTAATAGTTCCAAATGGATCTTCCTCATATTCATCTTTTCCTTCAGTCTCATGACTAGTAAGATATAAGTCCATTGTAGGAATCATTTCACCATTAAGGTATCCTTCCATTGTAGGTATCATATCATCAGCACTAAAAATACTATCATCAGTAATATCTCCCATTACATATACTTTATAAATTGCTTCACTTAAACCTTTAGTAAATTTTAAAGTATATCCATTCTTAATAAGAGTTTCACTAACTGGAGTATCCTCACCGGAAATATCTCCCTCTACAGGTGTTTCTCCATTGTTAGAAATTTCTCCTTCTACAGGTGTTTCTTCTTCTAATGTAACAAGATTATTATCTTTATCAAATACTTCAAGTTTAATACCATTATTTTCATTTAATAAACTATATAAGTATTCCATAGTAGGAACAGTAGGTAATAAAGGCAATTCCTTAGCATTAACTATAAAGTTACCATTTTCAAATACATATTCCTCGTAAAGAGCATTTAAAGCCTCATCAAAGCTATTACCTTCTACTTCATAAGTAATTTTAACCTTATATTCTAAAGTCAAAGCTTCGGTTTCAGTCTCTTCACTAACCTCAGTAATAACAATCTTATCAGTATATTCTATAATAGTATTATATGAATTAGTTAAGTCTATTTCACTACCATCTATAGTGGCATTCTTAAGTTCCTCGCCAGTCATAACAACACTATCATTATCATTTACTTTGACACTATAACTCTTAGTATCATCTATTTTATCTCCAGATATAGTTAATATCTGTCTATATTTACCAGCGGTAACATTATATTCAAATACACCATCATTTTCAGTTTCATCTATTATAGAATCATCAAATGTATTCATTAAATATCCATTAACCACTAGTTCTTTAGTTTCATCTTTAATTTCAGTATCATTACCAGTTATCTCATCTGCGAATACTTTAGTAACTGATGATAATTGTGAAAATATTAAAGTTGAAACTAAAAATATCTTAGTCATTTTCATTAATTTCTTTTTCATCATATTCATCCTTTCTTGTTTTATTTTATATAATTATTTTGTAAAATTGTAATGAAATTTCCCCCTTAATAAACACCTCCTAATTTAATGATAGCTTTCCCTTTCTATCATCATCATATCAAGTATAGCACACATTTCGACATTTTTTAACTACTTTACACTTTTTTTACACTTTTTAATATCAAATTATAAACAAAACTAGCAAGTTTTCCTTGACTTACCATATCATTAATTATATAATATTATTGCTTAGCAGCGGATACTATCTATTTTAGTAATGTGTCATTTATAAGTAACTAAGGCTGCATAGCGAAAGTATGCTAAAGACACCCTATTAAAATATAGTATGCCTTCTAAGAGAAGGAGGAAAGAAAAATGGCTAGATATACAGGCCCAAATAACAAACAAGCAAGAAGAGTATCATTCTCAATACTTGAAAATGGTAAAGATATTGCAAAGAGACCTTATGGTCCAGGACAACATGGTAAAGACAAAAAAAGAAAACCTTCTAACTATGCTATTCAATTAAATGAAAAACAAAAAGTTAGATTTATGTATGGTATTTCTGAAAAACAATTCAAAAAATTAGTAAATGACTCTGCAAAAATGAAAGGTGTTCATGGTGAAAACTTACTTATCTTACTAGAAAGTAGATTAGATAACCTAGTTTATAGAGCTGGATTTGCTACTACTAGAAGAGGAGCAAGACAATTAGTTAACCATGGTCATATCACTGTAAATGGTAAGAAAGTTGATATTCCATCTTACAGAGTTAAACCAGGAGATGTTATTGCTATAAAAGAAAATTCTGCAGATCACAAAGGAATTGAAATAGCATTAGCTAATAAGATTAAAAGAGTTGACTTTATTAATTATGATGAAGCAAAAAGAACTGCTACATATGTTAGATATCCTGAAAGAAGCGAATTAAACGCTGAAATCAATGAATCACTAATTGTAGAATTCTATAGTAGAGTATAGTTTATATACTCTATTTTTTTATGCTCACTCTAAGTCTATGGTCTTAGAGTGTTATTTTTAGCCTGTAGTCTAAAAATAATGTCTATCATATATAAGCCATAAATATATAGTGCAAAGATTACAATCACCAAAATAAATACTCTTTACTTTCTTGTGTATAATGCCATAAGTAAATAATCAAAAGTTAATAATTTAGCAAAATAAAACAAACTATTATTTAAGTAAAATAATTGACTTTGGTAAAATATTGTATATAATATTGATTGAAGTACATTTTAATAGAATGTAATTTGTGAATATTTATTAATGTTAAAAAACAAAAATAGACTAGAACTACAGGTATTTTTAAAATATAGAAAGGAAGCACGAAATGGATACAGAAGTTAAAGAGAAGAATGAATTAGAAGAATATAAAGATAAAACATTTGAAGAAATTAAACATATTGATGAATTAGGAAATGAATATTGGGAAGCAAGAGAATTAATGAGTGCTTTAGAATATTCAAAATGGGAACACTTTACTAAAGCAAAGCAAAAATAAGCTGTAATTTGAGCGGTTTTAATGTAGAAGAACATTTTCCCGTTAAGGGGAAAACGATCGAAATGCCCAATGGTGCTACTAAAGAAGTAATAGATTATAAATTAAGTAGATACGCTTGTTATTTGATAGTACAAAATGCAAGCCCAGCAAGACATAAGTCTGTCGCGTTGGGTCAAACTTATTTTGCTGTTCAAACAAGAAAAATGGAATTAACACAAGAAGAATATAATAAACTAAACGAAGACGAAAAAAGACTATATACACGAATAAATATTAAAAACAAAAATAAATACTTATTTGATACTGCAAAAAAAGCAGGTGTAAATAATTATGCAAAGTTTAATGACTATGGTTATAAAGGACTATATGGTGGAGAAACAGCAAAAGACATTGCAAAAAGAAAAGGCATTGACCCTGATAAAGAAGAAATACTAGATCATATGGGTAGCAATGAATTAGCAGCAAATTTATTTAGAATTACTCAAACAGATGAAGTAATTAAAAACAATAATATTACTGGAGAAAAAAATGCTTGTAATACTCATCATATGGTAGGGCAAGCAATAAGAAATACTATCATTAAGGTTGGTGGTACCACACCTGAAAAATTACCAACACCTGAAAAATCAATTAAAGAAATTGAAAAAGAAGAATCGAAAAAAATTGAAAGTAAATAATTATTTCAACTTTCAAAGAAATCGAAAGGTTAAATAAAAAAAGACTAGAACTGCTGGAACAGAACATTTTAAAATATAGAAATAAAGGAAGTGAAAGAATGAAAGATAATTTAATTAAAACTGAAATGAATGTTAATAATAACAAAATAAATGTTATGAGAATTGGAAACGAGGAATATATCTCATTAACCGATTTGGCAAGATATGCTGATGAAGATGATCCTAGATATCCAATACAAAACTGGATGAGAAATAAAGATGTTATTTCTTATCTAGGATTATGGGAAAAACTTAATAACGAAAATTTCAAAGGTGTCGAATTCGACACGTTTAAAAATGAAGCTGGTAGTAATAAGTTTAAAATATCTCCACAAAAATGGATTAAAGAAACTAATGCAATTGGTATATATCAAAATCAGGCAACAATGGTGGCACATTTGCTCACTCTGATATTGCATTAGAATTTGCAAGTTGGCTAAGTCCCGAGTTTAAATTATATTTAATCAAAGAATTTGAAAGATTAAAAAGAAATGAAGCGTATCAAGAAAAAATTGAGTGGAATGCAAGTAGAGTATTATCTAAGGCAAATTATAGAATACATACAGACGCAATTAAAAATTCAATTATTCCTAATTTAGTTACAGATTTTCAAAAAAAGCTCATATATCCAACCGAAGCAGATTTATTAAATGTTGCCTTATTTGGAATGACTGCTAAAGAATGGAAAGAAAAAAATCCAAACTTAAAAGGTAATCAAAGAGATTATGCCGATATTAGACAATTATTAGTGCTTTGCAATATAGAGAACTTAAATGCTATAATGATTAATGATAATATTCCACAATCTATAAGAATAGAAAAATTAAATAAAGTTGCTATACAACAATTAGAGATTTTGGAAAATAATAAAAATTTAGAAGAATTAAATACTAACTCAATAAAACAAATAGATACAAAACAAAAATAAAAAATCTTATGATATATTTATGGAAGATGGTAGCCCTTACGGCTTCAGTTATAATACACAAAATGAAAGGTCCTTATCTAATATAAAATTAGACTACTAATAAAAGACTAGAATTGCTGGAACCAATCTAATCAAAATACATAAAATAATCAAAAAATCACAACAACGAAAAAATGAGCAATGCTTTATATTATATGGTTTTGCTCATTTTTGCTGTCAAACTAAAGATTCCAATAATAAATGTTCCTTGTCAAATAATAAGTAAAAGCAAAAATAACAAAGAACCTTAAAAATATGTATCTAAAATGTACCTAATTAAATAATAAAAACCCTAACCTATTAAAGTTAGAGTATTAATCGTTACACTGGTGGCTCCAGCGGGAATTGAACCAGCGACACAAGGATTTTCAGTCCTCTGCTCTACCGACTGAGCTATGAAGCCAAAATAAATGGCGGTTCCGACGGGAGTTGAACCCGCGATCTTTTGCGTGACAGGCAAACGTGATAACCACTACACCACGGAACCGTTGGTTGCGGGAGAAGGATTTGAACCTACGACCTCTGGGTTATGAGCCCAGCGAGCTACCGAGCTGCTCCATCCCGCGATAACATAAACAACTATGGCGGAGGAAAAGGGATTCGAACCCCTGCGCCGCTTTCACGACCTCTCGGTTTTCAAGACCGATCCCTTCAACCGGACTTGGGTATTCCTCCAACATATATGGTGCCTGAGGTCGGACTTGAACCGACACGAGGGTTAAATCTCGCAGGATTTTAAGTCCTGTGCGTCTACCTATTCCGCCACTCAGGCATAATTTGTTGTTGACTAGTTAATTATATAACATTTTTACCGGTTTGACAACCATTTTTTATATTTTTTTTAATATTTTTATCAAATTTATTGAAAAAAACATGCTTTTAGTATATAATTTAATATGTCAATGCAAATAATGCGCCCATAGCTCAACTGGATAGAGCGTTTGGCTACGGACCAAAAGGCTGTGGGTTCGACTCCTACTGGGCGCACCATTTATATAAACCATAAAAATACTAATCGTTTTTGATTAGTATTTTTTCTATATAACTAACAATCAGATACATAAGATAAGAAACTATTAACAAAATAACAATACCTGACATAACCAAATTCAAATTAAATACTTGTGAGCCATAAGTAATCAAATAACCAATACCCTCTTTAGATACCAAAAATTCTCCCATTATAACACCAATAAGTGTCATACTAATATTAATCTTAAGACTACTAATTATTGTAGGATAACTACTAGGTAAAATAACATACCTAAATATTTGCCTTTTTGAGGCCTTAAAGGACTTTAGTAGATTAATTCTATTTTGGTCTGTAGAAATAAAACCATTATATACTGTAATAATCGTAACAATAACAGATATCAAAAGAGCCATAATAATAATAGATTTAATATTAGCACCAAAATAAATAATAATAATTGGACCAATAGCCACCTTAGGTAGACTATTAATAATAGTTAAATAAGGATCAAATATTCTATAAAGAAAGTTAGAATACCATAATACAATAGCTACAACTATACCAATCAAAGTACCAATACCAAAGCTAATAAGAGTTTCATATATCGTAGTCCATATATGATTAAACAAATTACCATCATTATATAATTTAATAATTGTATTAACAATCCTACTAGGAGAAGAACTAATAAAAGTATTAATAACCTCATACTTAGCAAGTAATTCCCAAATAACTATAAGACTTACAATAAGTAGTATTTGCACAAGATGTACTAGTATACTTGTAATTTTCTTTTTTCTTATAAATCTTTTATGTTCCTCACTATACATGGAAATCAATATCCTTCCATATCTTATCATAATACTCTTTAAATTCTTCTTTATTTCTATTACCAATAGGAGTACCCTTATTCTTCATTTCAATATTATAAATACTCTTAACCCTTGCTGGTCTATTAGATAACACAACCACCCTATCAGCCATTGAAATAGCCTCCGCCACATCATGCGTTATCATAATTGTAGTCTTCTTCTCTTTTTTAATAATCTTCCAGACATCATCAGATACAGCAAGTCTTGTTTGATAATCCAAAGCACTAAAAGGTTCATCAAGGAGAAGTATATCTGGATTAATAGCAAGTGTTCTAATTAAAGCTACTCTTTGTCTCATACCACCAGATAAATTTCTTGGATACTTATAAGCAAAGTCAGATAGACCATAAGTATCCAAAAGGAATTTAACTCTATCAATATTTTCCTTAGTAACCTCTTTCTTAATCTTAACCCCCAGAAGGCAATTATCTAATATATTAAGCCAAGGAAACAAAGTATCATTCTGAAGCATATATCCCATTCTAAGTTCATCTTTAGAATATAATATCTCACCAGAAGACTTATCCTCAAGTCCACACAAGATTGAAAGAAGTGTCGTCTTACCACATCCAGATGGACCTACTATTGCAACAAACTCACCATCCTTAATATTTAAATTCAAATTATCAATTGCAGATATTTCACTTTTATTTGTATGATATACCTTTGATAAATTACTTATCTCCAATATATTATCTGAATTCACTAAAGTATTCATCGTAAATCAGTTTATTATATGAAACATACTCATCAAGTTCTCCAGAAGCCTTCATAATATCTTGAATATGTTTCCATTCATCTTCATCAATAGCAATAGTATCTCTCCATGCATCAGATTCTTTATATCTCTTTACCATTGTAGTTAAATCATCAATTGAAGTATCAGGAAAGAAAGATACAATAGTCTCAGCAACTACCTTAGGTTCATTTTCCTTAACAAACTTTAATCCTTTTTGAATAGCCTTAGAAAAACCTTCAATAAGTTCAGGATTAGCCTTTATAAAACTACTCTTAGCATTATAAGCTGTATAAGGAACAGCACCACCATAAGTACCAACATAGGCAACTACATAACCATAGCCTTGCTTTTCTACTGAAGTAGCATTAGGTTCAAATAAAGTAACAAAGTCGCCAGTACCACCAATAAATGCTCCCTCCATTGCAGGAAAAGCAACTGATGTATCAATGCTTAAATCTTTGGTAGGATCAATATTAACCTCTCTAAGAGCCCATTCAAAAGTCATTTCTGGCATACCACCTTTTCTACCACCAATTACTGTTTTACCTCTCAAATCATCTAAAGTAAAATTATCAATCTTTTCTCTAGACACTAAGAAAGCTCCATCTCTCTTTGTCAAAGCAGCAAATACCTGTAAATAATCCTTTTCACCACCATTATATACATAAATAGTAGCCTCAGTACCAGAAAAACCAATTTGTACATCTCCAGATAGCACAGCGGCCGTAACAGCATCAGCGCCTGGTGTTAAAGTAAGTTCTACATCAATACCCTCTTCTTCAAAATATCCTTTACTAATTGCAGCATATTGCGGAGCATAAAATATGCTATGAGCAACTTCTGCTACAGTAACCTTAGTAAGATCTTCTTTTTCATTATTTTTCTTATTTTGAAATATTCCAAATATTACTAAACTAATAACTATTAGAAATAATATCAAACTAACAAATGTTCTTTTCATTTTTTAACCTCCCAGTTTCATATTATTATATTCTTAGTTATAAAAACAGGTATAATTAAATAACACAAAATATCTTTTATTTTCTTATATTCACTTTAAGTCTAGGTCTTAAAGTGTTTATTTGAGTCAAAGTCTCAAATAAATATATCAGCCATATCTATCATATATAAGAGAGATTTATATATTTAAATTAAAACAAAAACTTAAAGAGCATAAATATTACTCCTATTACAAAGAATAATAATAGATACTTCTTATTATTATACCTTCTAGCGGTCGGTAATAGTTCACAAAAAGATATTTGAAGCATAATACCCGCAATTAATGAGAATAATATACCAAGTACTATATCATTAATAAAATTCTTTAAAAATATAAATGCTAAAAGAGCTCCTAGCGGTTCAGATAAAGCGGATACTAAGGTATAAAATATGGCTCTTTTTCTACTACCAGTAGAATAATAAATAGGTACCGATATACTAATACCTTCAGGTATATTATGCATAGCAATAGCTATTGCAAGAGATAGTCCTAGTTTAACATCACTTGAAGTGGCTACAAAAGTAGCTATACCTTCAGGTAGGTTATGTAATATTATGGCAATCATTGATATTATACCTACTTTAAATAATGATTTATCTTTAGTATCTTGAGGTGGTTTATCAGGTAGATAATAATCTATTATCATTGATATTACTATACCTAAAAGTAAACCTAAAAAACTAATTATTATAGTAGTTATTTTACTTAGATTATTACTAAGTAATACTAATGATTCCGGTACTAAATCAGTTACTGATACAGTTATCATAACACCGGCTGCAAAAGCAAGCGAAGCCATAATTATCTTATCATGATTTTTCTTCTTTATAAATATTACTAGTACTCCAATCATCGTAGAAAATCCTGCGATAAAAGTAAGTAAGAATGCTAAAATGGTATTATTCATTGTATCACCTATTTAACTATATGAAAAAAAATACTATCTATACTAGTATTTACTAAATAAAATATAATGTATAAAAATATATTATTGTCATATAATATTAATGCAAATAAAATAATATTTGCATATTTTTGCATAGTCATATTGACTTTTTATGCAAAATATAGTATATTATTATTGCATTTGAAAGAGTGCATTAATATGTAAATGTTTAGCCGCTTATGGATGGTGCGGGTTATAAATGATTCCAATTGCGAAATGTTAGTCGCTTACGGATGGTGCGAGTTATAAATGATTCCGAAAGAAAATGTTTGAAAACTCTATTAATATAATGGAGTTTTCTTTTATTTTGTTCTGGTTTTATGATTTTTAACTTCTAATGCAGGTTTAACTATTGGGACTACATTATCTTCACTATCGTGTATAGTAAGTTGTCTATCAATTGTATACTCTTTGATTAAGAGTTTAGCATACACTTCACTAGATATAGTATAAATAATATCATTATTATTAGGATTAATAGTTTCATCTTTTTCTATGCTAAGT
>ERZ791618.614-NODE-614-length-15968-cov-3.365927_pt1 | contig 15968 bp, 7 predicted proteins | sample MGYA00510059_ERZ791618 | MGnify/ENA primary metagenome ERZ791618 (study PRJEB30046, sample SAMN00715159) | human gut metagenome | study: EMG produced TPA metagenomics assembly of the A metagenome-wide association study of gut microbiota in type 2...
AACCTTTCAAAATCTTCATGTCATTTCCTCCTTGCAGCGTTCTTGGTATCTTTTCTAATCATATTATCCGGCATGGGCAGGCAAAAGACAAGGATACCGATAAAAAGAAAAAGCGGAGAGAGGAGCAGCGAAGTAATGCCGTTCCTCCCTCCGCAAATGGAGTATCTATCCCTGTTATAAAAGTTCGGAAAGCTGGGTAAGGATTTCCTCTACGCCCTCCCATAACTGTTCCTGCCGCTGGGATATATCCTCCAAGTCAGCATCATAAACCCGCCCAGTCTCATGCACTTTACGGGTCAGCTGGTTTAAGTTGTTGCTGTTTCGGCGCATCAGGGAAACAAGCTCCTTCAGCTCCGGCAGCTCCAGCTTGACTACATACCCATCCAGCGCCATTTTTCTTAGATAGGCTTCACGGTTGGAGGTTCCAAACTGAGACATTTTTTGCTCAATCACAGCAAGCTCCTCCGCTGAAACTCTAAAGTTTAATTGCATATCCCGCTTACGCTTTGCCATGGTTATCTCTCCGGTCCCTGTTTCTTCGGGGCGGCAGGCTTATGGGCAGGCAGTTCCTGCTTGAGCTTATCCCGTACAGAGGGGCGGGACGGTTGTATCTTTTCTCCCTGAGTACGGCTGCGCTGCTGTTCTTCTCGCACCAGATCAATAAAGCCATCCAGCACAGCAGGGTGGCTGTTCAGGACATAACCACAACGGACGGTTTCGGGGTTCTCGTTGGGAATGGTCTTAGCCCATTCTTTGTTGCGTCGGGAGTAACGCCCATCCCAGTCCTGAAGCTGGACCGTGTTAGACAGAACCATGGACACACGCTCCATGCCATAGGTCTCGATCACACCCTTTGCCGCATCGTGGCTGAGATACATTCCGTCGAAGTGCTCCCGCACCGCCGCTTCAATGGACTCCTTGCATTGGAGATTTGCATTGTTGGAAGCCCGGTACTGCTCCAGCTCCCCATGTTCTCTCGCATAGGCGGCAGAGTGGGGATAGACCGGTGTTGTTCGCAGTTCCTCTTTAGCTCTGCACACATCGTCGGCACGGTTCTCAATGCTGTCCCGGATCACATCCATATAGCCGGTCTCCAGCTTTTCAAAATAGCGGTACACATCCGCCAGCGGCGAGGGAGATTCCAAAAGCGCCTGGGCCTGTGCGTCGGTCAGCTCCAGCTCCTCCATCGCCATCACAATATCCTCACGGACAGTATATTCATAGGTGTGGTGCAGGATTTCTTCCGGGGGCTGGCTTTTCAACCAGTCCCTATATTTTTCCTGCTCAGTGGCCATCTTTTCATAAAGGGCCGTATTCAGATTATTGGTATTCATGTTATCGCACCTCCTCATGCTGTTTTGGTTTCTTGTCTGTACTGCGGGGCGGCACCGGGCGTTTCAGATGATCCAGCACCGAAGGCCGTGTGCTTTTGGCAACAACAGCCTCGGCGTGTGCCTGTCCCTTTCCGTCGATGTTGAGCAGGGTATCCAGCTCCACCAGACGAGCGTTTTTGCTTCGCAGTTCTTCTTCATAAAGGAATGGCTTTCCGACTTCCTCCTTTGCGGCAGCCTGCTGCTGATAGAGGTTATCCAGCTGGGCCTTTGCCGCCTCCAGACGCTGGGGCATCTGGGCGAGGGCATTGTCGATACGGGTAAGATTTCCGCGAGGGTCTGTACCAAGGGTTGCCCGGTGGGTCATCTGTCCTTTCAGCAGGAGCGTATATTCCTGTTTCCAAGCGGAAAATTCCACAGACATGGCATAGCCCCGGTAGCTGCCGATCTGCACCGGATCGGAGGTTTTGACCTCCTTGCAGGCATCCAAAAGGGCTGCACCGGCGTTCTCCTTATCGGTCAGCAGATCTCCACGAATCTCCATACCGGCAAAGCCGTCCTCCGGGTGCGGGTGAGCTGCCAAAACCTCCAGATCGGATTCAAAGCCCTTGATAAAACCTTTGTGCTTTTCAATCTCCTCCGGGAAGTATTTGAGCAGCTGGTCCTCCAGACGATATTGCTTGCTCTGGTGGTCGGCTTTCATCAGCTTCAGGCGGGATACCTCCACATCCAGATCCATACGCTCTTTGATACGGGGGTCTCCGGCGCACAGAGCCTTGATCTCGGCAAAGGAAAGCGCCGTTTCATCCACATCATCGCAGGAGCGCACCGGCGATTTAGAAGTCATGATCTGGCTGATGAATTTCTGCTTATTCTCCACCGTCTGCCAGAGGTATGCATCAAAGGTTCCTTCTGTCACATAGCGGTACACATGAACAAGAGGGTTCTGGTTGCCCTGGCGCTCGATACGGCCCTTGCGCTGGGCAAGGTCTCCCGGTCTCCACGGACAGTCCAGGTCATGAAGTGCCACCAGACGGTCCTGCACATTGGTGCCTGCGCCCATCTTGGCGGTGCTGCCCAAAAGGACACGAACCTGACCGGTACGGACTTTAGAGAACAGCTCCTTTTTCCGCACTTCGGTATTGGCTTCATGGATAAAAGCGATCTGGTCGGCAGGCATCCCCTGGGCAATGAGTTTCTGACGAATATCGTCATATACCGTAAAGGTCGGTTCTTGTTCCGGCATAGGCACAGCGCCTTCAAATGCGTGAAGCAGTGGATTATCCAGCGTTTTCGCCGCCTTGCTTGCAGGAGCTTTGGCCTGTGGTGTAGAAATGTCGCAGAACACCAGCTGGGTCAGCTTGTCAGCTTTGCCGTCCCGCCAGATCTGCATGATGTTGTCCACGCACTGATTGACCTTTGTGCCAGGTTCATCCGGCAGCATCTGGTTGACGATCCTCTGGTCAAGCCCCAACTTACGGCCATCCGAGGTAATCTTGAGCATGTTATCCTGGGACGGGTCAACAGTTCCGCTGTGTACCAGCGATGCACGCTCCGAAAGAGCTTTGACCATTTCCTGCTGATGTTCGGTGGGCTGCGCCACGATGTTGTGGTACTCCACTTCCGGGGTAGGGAGATTTAACTGGTCGGCAGTCTTAATGTCCGCCACTTCTTTGAACAGGTTCATCAGCTCCGGCAGATTAAAGAACTTGCTGAATCTCGTTCTTGCCCGGTAGCCGGTGCCTTCCGGTGCCAGCTCCAATGCTGTGACGGTCTCCCCAAATCGGGAAGCCCAGCAGTCGAAGTGGGTCATGTTCAGCTCTTGCAGGCGTTCATATTGAAGATAACGCTGCATGGTGTAAAGCTCGGTCATGGAGTTGCTGACCGGTGTGCCGGTGGCAAAGATCACGCCACGGTTTCCGGTGATCTCATCCATATAGCGGCACTTGGCAAACATATCGGAGGATTTCTGCGCGTCCGATGTGGAAAGACCCGCCACATTCCGCATTTTTGTGTATAGAAACAGGTTTTTATAGTTGTGGGCCTCGTCCACAAACAAACGGTCCACACCCAGCTGCTCGAAGGTTACCACATCGTCTTTTCGCCCCTCGGCTTGCAGCTTTTCCAGTCTGGCTTCCAGAGACTTTCTGGTACGCTCCAGCTGCTTGACGGTAAAACGCTCGCCGCCGCTGGCCTGCACCTCTGCGATGCCCTCGGTGATCTCGTCGATCTGCTCATAGAGAAGCCGTTCCTGACGCTCCCGGCTGATGGGGATACGCTCAAACTGGCTGTGTCCCATGATGATGGCGTCGTAGTCACCGGTCGCAATACGGGCGCAGAACTTCTTGCGGTTATGGGTCTCAAAGTCCTTTTTGGTTGTGACTAAGATGTTGGCAGAAGGATAGAGGCGCAGAAACTCCGATGCCCACTGCTCAGTCAGGTGGTTGGGAACCACAAAGAGAGATTTCTGGCACAAGCCCAGGCGTTTGGCTTCCATCGCAGCGGCCACCATCTCAAAGGTTTTGCCCGCGCCTACTTCGTGTGCCAGCAGGGTATTTCCGCCATACAGCACATGGGCGATGGCACTTTTCTGGTGTTCCCGCAGGGTAATGGCCGGGTTCATGCCGCCAAAAGTGATATGGCTGCCATCATACTCGCGGGGACGGGTAGAGTTCATTTCTTCGTTATACTGGCGCACCAAAGTCTGGCGGCGCTCCGGGTCTCTCCAGATCCAGTCCCTAAAGGCTTCCCGGATAGCCTGCTGTTTTTGGGCAGCCAGAGTGGTCTCCTTGGCATTCAGCACGCGGCGCTCTTTTCCGTCTGCGTCCTCTATGGTGTCATAGATACGGACATCCCGCAGGTTCAGGCTGTCCTCCAAAATCTTGTAGGCATTGGCACGACTGGTCCCATAGGTGGTATAAGCTGCCACATCGTTGTAGGATACAGAAGATTTCCCCTTGATCTGCCATTCAGCAGTAAAGGAAGAATAGTTGACCTCGATACTGCGCTGGAGATAAAACGGGGTGTTGAAGGTCTCGTACATAAACTGCTGGATGTACTCCTTGTCAATCCAGGTAGCGCCCAGACGCACCTCGATCTCCGACGCATCCAGGTCTTTGGGCTGGGCGGCGGTAAGAGCTTCCACATTGACTGCAAAAGAAGGGTCCTGCTGTGCCGCCCGCTGTGCCTGACGCAGTTTGCGGCGTACATTGCCGGAAAGGTATTCATCAGCAGTCACATAATGGGGTGTGCCGTCTTTCTCCAACTGTCCCGGTACACGGAAGATCACGCCTTGCAGTTCTCCGGCCAGTTCTTCTTTTGTTTTTCCGGTAAGCCGACTCATATAGCTCATATCTACGCAGGCTTTTTCCGAGATGGACACCGCCAGTGCTTCGCTTGCCGTATCCACAGTAGCCACTGCCTGATGGGGCTTGATGGTCCGTTTGGTGAACATATCCGCCTTGCGCTCCAGCTTTCCGTCCTCGTCGATAACTTCCAGCGCGCAGAGCAGATAGTAGCTGGAATCATCGACAAAGGCCAGTCGGTTCGCCCGGTCGTTGATAAGACCGTATTTGGCAGAAAAGCTATCATAGAGCCGGTTCAGTTCCGCCTGTTTTTGGGTAATGGTGCTGTCTGGAACCGCTGCATCCATCTGAAGGTCGATCAGTTCCTGCACACAATCACGCAGTCCCACAAGACCTTTCACGCGGGCTTCGGCGGTGGCGTTGAGGTCAGGGCGCACCATACGGCTGTTTTCCCGGTAGTACACCTGCCCGTCTACAATGGCATAGGAATAGTTCTTCACATTTGGGTCGGCAGGAATGGAGGTGTCAATGGCTTCGCCTTCGCCCAGCTCCGGCAGCTCTGCCTCCTGATAAGTGCCATGAATATACTTCACCGCATCATGCAGCTGGTCGGAAAGCTCCAGTCCCTCGATAGGGTTCACGGTGTAGTCCATACCATGAGCAGTGCTTACCGGCTCCTGTCTGCCCAGCACCATTTCCGGGTGGTCGATAAAATACCGGTTGATGGCAAATCCGTCCTCCGTCTGTCCGGTTTGAGTCCATTCCGGCACGATGTCCAGCGGGCGGTCCCGCTTTTGGAGGAAGATGATGTCCGATACCACCTCGGCACCGGCATTCTTTTTGAACGCGTCATTAGGCAGACGGATCGCTCCCAGCAGCTCGGCACGCTGGGCAAGATAGCGGCGCACGGTGGAATCCTTGGCGTCCATAGTATAGCGGGAGGTTACAAAAGCCACCACGCCGCCGGGACGCACCTGGTCCAGTGCTTTGGCGAAAAAGTAGTTGTGAATACTGAAATTCAGCTTGTTGTAGGCTTTGTCATTGACCTGATACTGACCGAAAGGCACATTGCCGATGGCAAGGTCAAAGAAGTCACGCCTGTCGGTGGTCTCAAAGCCGCCTACTGTGATGTCCGCCTTGGGATAGAGCTGCTTTGCGATGCGCCCGGAAACCGGGTCCAGCTCCACACCGTACAGACGACTGTTTCGCATTTCCTCCGGCAGCATACCGAAGAAATTGCCCACACCCATAGACGGCTCCAGAATATTTCCGGTCTCAAATCCCATACGGCCCACCGCTTCATAGATGGCCTGAATGACCGTAGGGCTGGTGTAATGGGCATTGAGGGTAGAGCTTCTGGCGGCGGCATATTCCTCCGGGGTCAGCAGCTCTTTCAGCTGGGCATACTCGGAAGCCCATGCCGGTTTTTCCGGGTCAAAGGCATCGGCAAGGCCACCCCAGCCCACATAACGGGAAAGAATCTCCTGTTGTTCGGGGCTTGCCTGCTGTCCGGCAGCTTCCAGCTCTTTCAGCAAACGAATGGCATTAACATTTGCCTGGAACTTGGCTTTTGGACCGCCTTCACCCAAATGCTCATCGGTAATGCGGAAGTTCTGTGCATTGCGGCGCAGGTTAGCCTTGTATTCCTCATAGGAGGCTTCCTCGGCAGCTTTGGCATTGGGGAAGGTCTGCCACTGGCCGTTGACCTGAATGGAAACCGGGTGTTCATCCAGCACTTCCTCAAAGGTTTTCTCCGGCTCTGTTACAGGGGCTGGCGGCTCCGGCTCCTCAATATGCAACCGTTCCACCACCACATCATAAGGTAGATGGTTCTTATCGCCCGGATAGACGGCCACGGTCTCGGAATGAAAGGCTGGGGATTCGGCAGACGGTTGGGGCTGTTCTTGTCCAAAGCCATCCAGCTGACGGGCATACATCCCGCGCAACAAAGGCGCAACCTCATCCCAGCGGAAATATAGCATAGCCAGACGCTTTTCCTCTGCATCCATGACTTCCAGTTCTATGCCCTGTGCCGTGGTACGGTAATCGGCAATATCGCCGGTCTCCAGATTCAGTGTCTCGATCTCACCGGAATAGGCTCTGCTCAGCCAGTAGGCGATCTCGCTGTTGCTCCTGCCGGATTGCAGCAGCGTGGAAATCTGCTTTTTATCCGCTTCATCCATCAGTCCATGAGCCAATACATCCCGCAAGTCCTGATCTGCCTTGTCCGGGTCAGTAGGAAGAAACTCGGTATAGTAAGCATTGCGGCGGTCTGCCCGAAGCAGCTGCTCGAACTGTTCTTTGCGCTCTGCCCGGTAGATGGGATATACCATCCCGGTGGGCAGAAGCTGTACGGTGTCCTCCCGCAGCTCGGTGATCTGATAGGCGTCATCCTCGATATACACGGTATCGCCCACGGCATAGACCGGGGCAGCAGGGTCATAGGATGTTCTTTGCGGAGTTGGGCGGCGAACTGCATCATATTCCTCATCGGAAATGGAAACCTCGGAAGTCTGTTCTGTCTCGGCAGCTGCGATCTGCTCGGCATCCGACATCACCTGTTGGATAAACGGGTCATTGTCCAGTTTTTCCGGGTCTGCCACCTGTCCGTTGACGATCCCTCTTTCTTCCAGAGCTTCCCGGATGGCGATTGGGTCGATGTCGTCAAAACGGTTCTGTTCTTCTTCGGTATAGAACCGGTCCTCCTGAATGAGCTGGGCAATCCGGCGCTGTACCTTCGGCCAGGGCAGCTGCGTTTCCTCCGGGCTGCCGGCACGGACAACGAACAGGCTGTTGCTGTTACTGCCGCCGTATTCCAGAGCCAGCCATGCGGCGGTATCTTTTTCTCTTGCATGGTCTTTCATATAGCGGACAACAGCGTGTTTACTCTCGATATTGCCGTTCCATGCACAAAGGGCAGTATCAATATCTTCCTGAGAAAGAGGGCGCAGAAGCTCATGGAGCTTTGGATAGGTCTCGTCGATCACTTCCCGGTGTAAACGCTGACGGAACTCCGGCACATCCGAATAGAGTCGGATCAGCTCCATATCCTTAGAACCAAGAACCGCACGGCGCACAGCGGCATTGCCCTCGATGACAGCATTTTCACGGTCAGAATGCCCGCAGGCATTGCGGTATGCGGCATCCTCAGAAATGGCGGCAGTCACCACAGGCTTATACTGCTCAAACTGCTCCCGAAGGGTAGGCTTTGGCGTTTCTTCCTCTATCTCCGGCTGCTGGGCTTGAATGGCATCTTCTTCTGCCAGATCCTTTTCAGCCTGGATCTTGTCATACTGCGCTTGTTCCTGTTCGGTAAGATAGCGGCCTTTCTGGACAAGAGAGGTAATGCGCTTGGCAACCTTTTCCCAGTTCAAGTGAACATCCGGGCAGTCCTGCTTTTTATAGTGCAGTCCTTTCCCATCGTGATCTTCGCCGCTGTGTGTTGCGCCGGACAAGGCATGAGAGCGTCCGCCAATGCCATACTCGTCTTTGAGGAATCTCACTTTCTCCTTATCCGTATGGTTTGCCATGAAGAACGCATAGATACGGCCTTTTCCTCCGGCGAAACTGCTGCCGCCGGTCATGGCGGCGTCGATCTCATCCTCGGTAATAAAGTGCTGGACGGTTGGCACTTGGGAAAGCTCTGAAGAAAAGGTCCTGCGGGGCAGGTCAAGGTCCTTCAGGTTCTCCCAGATCTCCCTCGGTCTATGATAGTGAAAACGCAACAGGTCACGGTCCTGCTGATAGGCAGTCCAGAAGGCAGCGTATTCTTCCTTGAGGGTCTGGCGGAAAGCCGGGTCACTCAGCTGCTCCGTCAGGCGACGGGTCTCCTCCGGGAAACCATTGCCTTTGATCTCTGACAGGCAGGACAAATATCCGGCTTTTCTGGCGTCCTCACTGAGATCGTGATACAGATGCCAGAGCTTTTCCGAGAGGAGGGAGCGTTCATAGCCTGCCGCTTCTGCAAGCTCCACATTGGAGGCAAACTGACCACTTTCCAAAAGCTCCCCGATACGCTCTGCGGCGCTCTCCCAGGAAATGACCTGGGCAGACCTGTCATAACGGACAGACTTCCCGTGGGAAAGATGGATACCATCCTCGGCATACCATGCGCTCACACTGCCAAGGCCATTGCCGCCGTGGTACAGCGTTTTCAGTATCTCGGCAATCTCAGCGGTGGTTTTCTGCTTTTCAAAGGCTGCAACCACACGCTCCCTCTGACGGTCTGTATTGCCGCCCAAACGCAGCACATGGTCAATGTCATTTTGGGCAAAAGAAAAAGCAGAGGATGTATGCGCTACATTCTCTGCTTCATCTATGGATTGGATCTGTTCCGCTTCGGAGAGGAACAGGTTTAGAGTCAGCTGTTGATAAGCTCCGCCATCAGGATCTCCTCTGCCTGGGCTTTGCAGGTGTTCATCAGCCCCACCCACTTCATGGGATCGCTGGCTTTCAGTTCCTCGGTGGCTCCCGCTTCCTTCGCCAGCTGGGGCATCATCTGCTCCAGTCTGCTCTGGGCGGTCTCGTCGATCTCGATGAGGTGCGGGTACAGCTTCTCGCTCAGCAACATCTGGTTGTAGAGGATGGGACGGTGTTCCTTCAGGTAGGTTTTCCTCATCCTGCCGTACTTGCCCAGAGGTTTCTCCGGCTGCTGGCTCAGCTTCAGGTCGGGAATCAGATAGTCTCCGTTCTGGATATAGGTCATGGGATTGTTCATCTTGTTTGCTCCTTTCTTGGTTGGCTTCGCGCTCTGCATTTCGGACGGTAACGCCGATCTGCCGCAGCACCTGCTGGTTGATCTGGCTGACCGCTGTTCCCAGCGCCCCGATGGTGGACGGGGTGTTGAAATCAAAGATCGCCATGAAATCTTCGTGGTCGAAGTAGCGTTCCGGCTCCAGTCCGCAGCGGGACATCAAAGCGTAAGTGATGCTGACGGTGGCTGCTGCCTTGAACTGTACTCCGATGTTAAACTCATCATATTCCTCCAAAAAGGAACCGTCAACGATATAGAAGAAGTCCTGCTGATGCTCCGTCCAGTATTCCTCAGCCAGTTTTCCGGCTACCTCGGTGAGCTGTCCGGCAAGGTCATCACCGGAAACATCATAGGTGCGCTCCAGCATGGCCTGCACGGAATCCAGATGGCGCTCCTCCAGCTGCCACAGCCAGGGAGTGCGGGAATGTTCACGGGTTCCGGTGTCGGAAATGTCAAAGACATAACGCAGGCGAGGTCTGTCCCCGGAATCATCCACCAGAGCGATTCCCTTGGAACCGCGCCTTACATACCGGCCCATCTTTTCATTCCACAAATCGTACTCCGCACAGGCGGTGGCGTCCGGTCGCTGGGCATAGATCATCAGCTGCTCATGGAACGGGTACTTGTAAAGGCGGGAAGCAGTAGTGAGAAACCCTGCCCATTCCTGCCAGCTCCCCGTGAGCTGCGTTGTCACCTTCTCCGCCATCTGTGCATATAGTTCAGCTTTGGTTGGCATAGTGTTCTGTCCTCCTTTCGGTTTTGGGGTAAAAGATGGGGTGGAAAATTGCCACCCCATCCCTGCGGTTATGGTGTTTACTGGTCAAAATCCGGGTACAGCTCCAGCTGGGCAAAGTCCTCATCGGTCATCGCACAGAGCTTCGTAAGGGCGCTGTCGGTTAGCTCCCTCAGTTCCGTTTCCTCCGGCGAAAGCTCGCCGCGCATCTCACGCAGACTGTCAATCAGCCCGGTACGGCTGCCGGTATTGTAAATGCACATCAGGTTCATTTCCTCAAAAGTAAAGTTTCCCATATCAAATCTCCCTTTCCGCACTCTTTTTGGGTGCTGTCTTTTTGTGTTCTGTCTTGGGCTGGCCTTTCAGCTGCTCCATGACGGACTTTTTCTTTTCCCGTTCCTCCCGATGGGTGGCGGCTGCCAACTCCATCAGGGAAATGGGCTGACCGCTTCGGGCCTGCTGTTCCAGCTCTGCCACCGTAGGCTCTTTTGCGCCATTGTTGATGATACCGTCGATCATGCCGTAATCGTCCTCCACGGCCATCTCCGCATTTTTCAGCGGATTTTCCGGCAGGAATCCGGGGATCTGGGTAAAACCAACACTGTCACAGTAATGACAGGATACCTTACCGTCCTGTCTGATTGCAACGATGTCGCTGACGCTCATGGAGGGACTGTGAAAGTCCACGGGCTTTTCCAGATTGAATTGCTGATAGAGTTTTTCCAGCTGCTCCGGCACAGTGCCAGACTCCCTCAGAGGAGCTGTGTAAATGAGGTCATAATTGCTGCGGTCTATGGAAATGTCATGGGACTTTAACCAATCCAGATTCATAAAGCGCACATTCTGCGGATCGTCACGGCTCACCTGATAGATGGCAAAGCAATCTCTGTTCTGGGAGAGAAATGCCTGTTCGCGTTCCTGCTGATGTTCCTGACGCTCCATGACCTTTTCGTGGAACTGAGGGCTTTTCTCCCATTCCTCATGGTCCACACCGAAAAGACCGCCATGATCCATGATTTCCTGCGGGTCAAACACCATGCTCTCCGTATTGTCCTCATGCAGCACATAGACGGTCAAACCGGCGGCATCCAGTTCCAGCGCCCGTTCTCTGGTAACAGGGAGCATCCCATCATAGGAGTAGCCATATTCCTGCATATCCGGTGTGGATACCTGCTCATCCGGCATGGGGTATTCATCCAGTGCCTGCTCCTGTGCTTCCGGCAGCTGGGAAGAAGCAGTCATCTGACTGGCCTCTGCCTGCATCTGCTGGTAGGCAGCTTCCTGCAAAGTCTCGATCATGGACAACGGTGCGTATTTTACAGAGTCTCTGTCCAGATCGTTGTCATCACAAATCTGGAGAACTGCCTTCATGCGGGAAAGCTCCGGCATATCCAGCTGACCACCATCCAGCTCTTTCATGGACGCGGCATCGTAAAGGGTATAGTCCCAGCCGCTGTCACAGGGCTGGATATGAAGATAGGTGGCATCGTCAATCAGAAACAAAGCCTCCTGCTGGTTGGCATCCGCCCCCAGTACCTCCATTTCCGGCATGGCCGCAGCCAGTTCCTTTACCGCTTTTTGCACCAACGGATTATCACGGTAATAGTCGATTGCCTGGATGGTGTCCAGGTCAATGGTCTGCCCGGTCAAAATCGGAAAAGGTCCTTCATAGTCGCTTCCATCTTTCAGCTCAAAGCCAATGCCCTTGATCCCATTCATTCGCTCTGCCGGAATCTCCTGATAAATGCGTACAGCTTCCTCCAAAGACAGGTTATCGTGGTATTCTCCGAGGTTTGGAAACTCCATGCACTCTGCTACATAGTAGGTTAGATTGCCGGTCGGCTGCTCTATCGGGGCGGTTTCCGGCTCTGCCTTTGCATGGGGATCAATCCCACGCTCTTTGCATATTTCCTTATAGTGGCGCTCAATGTCAGAGATCAAAGTGCCGGAGGTTTTGTTGATGGTCTCCAAACTGGCTCTCAGTTCTTTCAGTTCCTTGCCCTGACTCCAGCTTGCAATATAGCCGAAGCTGTTTTCTCCGGTCTCGATGCCAAAATATTTGCAGACTGCATAGGAGATGCTTTCAGCCTCCACTTCCTCCGTGTGGCGGTCTTTCCTCTGTTCTTGCAAAAACTGGGTGAGGGTAGAAAAGCCGCCAACAAAATTCAGCCCTTCTTCCTCGGTCAGCATCAGGCGTCCATCTTCCGCCAGCTCCAGCGGCTCTGTCAGCAGAACGGAACCTGCATGGTTTACAACTACTTGTTCTTCTACACAGACCGGCTCTCCGGGGTCGTAGTCAGAACCGCGCAGGTCATAGCAATAAACGCCCTCCGGCAGATTATCACGGACAATCCGCCCATTGGAGAACAGACCGGGTTTATCAAACAGCTCGATCTCCTGATATTGCTCGTCATTGGCAATCTGAATCTTTTTCTGATTGTGGAGCTTGCTGTGGGCAATCTCGTGTACTGTGGCCGAAACCGTCTGCACCTCACTCATGCCCTGACGAATGGCGATTTTCTGATGATCGGCAGAAAAATAGCCGTCCGTATCGGCGGCCATTGCTTCAAAAGTGATCGGCACCGGCGCACTGCGGCGCAGAGCCTCCATGAATGCCTCATAATTTGGCACATTGCCGGAAAGGGAGGAAGCAAGCTCCGGCAAAGGTTTCCCGTCGGTCTGGCTCACATCAAAGACCTTGACCGGGCGAAACATGGGGATCTCGATTTCTTTTTCCTCTGTGATGATCTTTCCGTCTTTATCCAAAATCGGAGCCTTGGTATCCGGGTCCAGTTTCTGCTCCTCGATTTTCTTCTTATATGGTGTGGGAGCAATGATGGTAATGCCATGCTCGCCCTTTTTTACATGACGCTCAAACTGGTCTTTCCACTTATTGTATCCGGCTACCAAAGTGGCGTCCGGCTTCTGCATATAGATGAGCATGGTGTTGTTTACCGAATAGCGGTGGAAGCGGGACATAACGGACAGATAGCGCATATACTTTTCACTCTCAAACAGTTCCTTGATGCCCTGCTCGATGCCGTCTGTGATTTCCCTTAGCCGCTCTCGGTTGGTGGGTTTGTTCTCAGCCATGATTTTCAATCTCCTTTCCAAGTGTGTGATTTCTGCTGTGTGTTCTGCAATCCATGCCTTTTGTTCTTCTTCACTTTCATAAAGAAAAAGGTCCAGCAGGTACTCTACATAGGTTTTTTTCTGGATTGCTTCCACAAAACGGGGGTGCGGTTCTTCCTCCAGTGTCCGGGGAGAATTGTCGGCCTCCCATTTTTTCAGCAGATAGTAGTAATCGGACAGTACGCGATAACACCGCTGCCGATCCTCACGAAACTGCTGTGCCTCGGTTTTCTGCCGGACATACCTCCTGCGGGGAGGGGCCTGACTGTCATAGATCAGGCCAAAGTCCTGTGCCAGTTTCTCCGCCGCTTCTTTTGGGGAGAGGTCAAAGAGCTTTGCGGTAAAGTCGATCACATCCCCATCTTCACCGCAGCCAAAGCAGTGGAACCGCTGGTCTACCTTCATGCTGGGGTTCTTATCATCGTGAAAGGGACAGCAGGCCATGCCATTTCGTTTGACCTCGATCCCATAAAACTCTGCCGCTTCTCTGGTGCTGACCGACTGCTTGACTGCTTCAAATACATTCTCTGCCATGTGCCTTTAACTGCTGGACTTTCTCACAGGGGGCTGGTATCCGGCAGCTTTCGCCCGTTCACTGGCAGCTTTGCGACGCTCGGCGCTGTATGGCTCCCGGACTGATACACACCGCTTGGGGACGGTAAAGTTATGGGCGTCCTTTCGGGTGATCTGGTCGGGGTGCTTTTTTGCCAGCAGTTCCAGCTTCTCCATCAGACGGGGATCATGAGTATAGATCTCAGCCATTGGTTCTGCCTGGTTATAGAGGAGAATGGTTTCCCGTTCCACTAAAGAGAGCTTCATCGGCTGCCTCCTTTCCGCTGGTCAAATTCCAGCTTGAAGTTGGCGTACTGTCCATCGTCCTCCAAAACCACAGTGGCATCGTAGGTCTTGCCGGTTTTCTCCGAATATAGCCCCGTCACACGGACACGGCCATCGTTAAGCAGTGCAGACACCACAGCCTTGGTCGGCTGTTTTTTCTTGGCAGCCCACCATTTGTTATTTTTCCAGATTGCAAATTTGCAAGAATCATTCTGACAGAAGAAGCCTTTTTGCAGTTCTGCAACTTCACCGCCGCAGCGAGGGCATTTGCCCACCACCTCACGGGGCGGAGTGAACAGGTACTCAGTTCCCTTGATGACCTGATAAGTTCCCACCAGGTCTTTCAGCATGGTGCTGATCCCGTCCAAAAACTCCTCCGGGGCAAGCTGCCCGCGCTCGATCTCGCCCAGTCGGTACTCCCACTCGGCAGTCAGAAGCGGCGATTGCAGTTGTTCCGGCAGAACGGTGATCAGGGAAACTGCATCGTGGGAAGGGAGAAGCTGCACCGTTTTCCTGCTCTTTTTTCGTTCCAGAAAACCGGCAGATACCAGCTTTTCCAAAATACCGGCACGGGTGGCCGGTGTCCCCAGACCTTTTCGCTCGGCATCCTCCGGCATATCCTCTTTTCCGGCAGTCTCCATCGCGGACAATAGGGTGTCCTCCGTAAAGTGCTGGGGCGGACTGCTTTTGCCTTCTTTGACGATTGCCGCAGAAACCGAAAGGGTCTGTCCTTCGGTCAGCTCCGGCAGGGCTTTCTCTGCGCCCTCTTTTTTCGGCTCTGCATCCTTCATTTTGGCACGGTAAGCGTCCTCCAGTGCTTTCCATCCGGGATGCTTCACCGTTTTTCCTTTTGTGGTAAACTCCCCACCGGCACACGCTGCAATCACAACGGTTTCCGAATAGATATGGGGCTGGGCTACGGCACACAGCAGACGCAGGGCCACCAGCTCCAGCACCGCTTTTTCTCCCGCAGGAAGGGCAGAAAGGTCTGCATCCTTGAGATTTCTGGTAGGGATTACTGCGTGGTGGTCGGTTACTTTCTTATCGTTGATGACTGGCTGCGGATCACAGGTAATGGCGATCCCTTTGCGAAACGGCATAGCATTGGCAACCAGATTCACCAGCACCGGCAGGCTGTCTGCCATATCACCGGTCAGATAGCGGCTGTCAGTACGGGGATAGGTGCAGAGCTTCTTTTCATACAGGCTTTGCAGATAGTCCAGGGTCTGCTGGGCTGTAAATCCAAGCAGGCGGTTGGCATCTCTTTGCAGAGTAGTCAGGTCATAGAGGGCAGGCGGCTTTTCGGACTTTTCCTTGCACTCCACCTTTTTGATCGTGACGGCTGCACCCTGGCAGACTTCTTTCAGCTGCTCGGCAGCGGCCTTATCCGCCATGCGCTCCCCGGATACGGTAAGACCGGGCAGCTCCAGCGCCACGGTATAAAAGGGAACCGGCTTAAAGGTGTCGATCTCAGCTTCTCGCTGAACAATAAGCGCCAGCGTCGGGGACATCACGCGCCCGATGTTGAGGGTTCGGTGATACAGCACGGAAAAAAGCCTTGTCGCATTGATCCCCACCAGCCAGTCGGCCTTGGCACGGCAGAGGGCAGCATCCCGAAGTCCGTCATAATCCGCACCGGGGCGCAGGTTTGCAAAGCCTTCCCTTATGGCGGAGTCCTCCATCGAAGAAATCCAGAGCCTTTTCATCGGCTTCTTGCAACCTGCCAGCTCATAGACGCTACGGAAGATCATCTCGCCCTCGCGTCCGGCATCACAGGCATTTACCACTTCCGTCACATCCGGGGCATTCATCAGCTTTTTGAGAATATCAAACTGCTTTTTCTTATCCTTTCCCACCACCATCTGCCAATGCTCCGG
>ERZ791618.621-NODE-621-length-15862-cov-2.325236_pt1 | contig 15862 bp, 16 predicted proteins | sample MGYA00510059_ERZ791618 | MGnify/ENA primary metagenome ERZ791618 (study PRJEB30046, sample SAMN00715159) | human gut metagenome | study: EMG produced TPA metagenomics assembly of the A metagenome-wide association study of gut microbiota in type 2...
AAAGAACGGAAAGTGAAAAACATTCGTTTTGAGAACTTGCAAATAAACGGTGAAGTGATTTATGATGACATGCCTAATAAGCCTAAATGGTATAAGACCGGAGATATGGCACGCATCTTTGTGGGCGAGCATACGGAAGGGGTGACATTCAGTAAATAACCGCTTGAAAGATATGCAATAAAGATTATATACTTATATTTTTCATCCGCAGATGATGCAGATAACACGGATTTTAATTTAAAAACAGATCCGTGAAATCTGCATCATCTGCGGATGAAAAATATCTTATAGAAGATTATTTTCCTCTTCTCTGTCCTCTCTGAGGTCTCATGCTCTGATACTTCTTATACTGTTCGTCGGTCAGAATCTTTTTTAGTTTTGCATCCGCCTCATTACGCTTCTTCTCCATTTCCTCGCGTGAAGGTCTTTCGCCCGAAGCATCTCTGTTTGGTCTCATTTCCTCCATTACTGCCTTGAATTCTTTAGCCTGAGTCTCATTCAGTCCCAGGTCAGTTACCATCTGTTCGATGCGTTTTGACGGATCAGGACGTTCGCCTCTGTTTTCCTGTGCCATACCTACAGCCGTTCCCAAAAACAGGGCAAGGGCCAAACTTAAAATTTGCTTCTTCATAATTCTATTCTTTTAAAAGTGAGTTAATTCCATTCTATTTATGAAACATGTATCTATGACAATATTCCCGGGATATAGTTTAATCCATAAATAGAAAAATCGACTAACAGAAGTTTTTTATCGATGAAAAAGAAAGTATTTATAACCAAAGCTTTACCTTTACATAAAAAGGAATTACTTTTGCATATATCACTTACCTTCAATTACAAACTATGGCACGAAAATTATTACTTTTCCATCTTCTTTCCTTCTGCTGTCTGCTTTCGGCAAATGCAACCGGGCAGATTCCCGATTTAATCATCGTCGGAAAAGATACTATGCTGTTACTGGCCACTCCTATAGAACACGACTCAATACTTTGCAGGCAAGTGGACGAACGTTTATCTAAAAAAAACTTTTGTACAGCTTGCTGGAGAGGTTATCAAGCTCTATGGCAGATCGAAAATGGTGAGTTAAGCCTTATACAAATAGAAGACAGCAAAAGCCTCTTTGCTGATCCTGATACTGTTCCTGAAATAACAGTAGATATGAACGGCATTTTCGACAAATACCGAAATAAAGAGGGTAAAGTGATAGCCACTTGGTTCAGTGGAAAACTGAAGGTGGCTTCCGGCGAACTGATTCATTATGTCCACACTGGATTCGAACAGGAATACGAACACGAGACGAATTATCAAGTAGAACAAGGAAAGATTATTTCACAGACCAACTACCAGAATTCATTAAAGAAAGGGACACCTATAAAAGAAGTTATGTCTTTTCTCACTACACAATTCAATGGAGACCGTTTTCCCGAATTAGCCAATCAAAAAGTAGTTGTACACATTAAAGTTTTACCTAAAGTTGATGGTAGTATCGACAACGTAAAAGTCCATATATACTTCCCGGACAGCATTACGGAGGAGCGTAAAAAACTCTATACAGAACAAATATCTACGGCATTGCATAAAGTCCCCCGATGGGATGTGCTTACCGTACGAAATAAAATATGGGAGGTAAATACAGAGGTCTTACACCTATGGAAAAAGAAAGGCTGCAAAGCCATTTATCAAGAAAAACAAGTAATGGATACTTTACTATACAACGATACCGTTTATGCCCTACGGGGATTTCCGCTTCAATATGATATGAACCTTTATGAAAAAGTAAAACCCTATTTAAAAGAAGAATGGAGAAATGATTGCTTCCGGGGTTATACCGGGCAGTGGAAAATAGAGAATGACAAGCTCTACCTTACAAACTTGTTTCACGGAACAAGCACCTCCTCTCTCCCGCTCGATTCCATCTTCGGTATAATCGGTAAACAACCGATAGAAGCTTCCTGGTTTTCCGGCAAACTTCATTTGGTACGCGGAGGCACACTGATAGATAGTTACGAATTCAGGGATATATATAAAAAAGAAATATTCTGCGAAATAAAAGAGGGAAAAGTCATCCAACAGAATACTTACAACAATTCGTTCACTCCGGGAGATAGAGAAGCTTTGAAACAATGCGAGGAGAAACTACAGGCAACAGAGATATGGAGTAAATTCCCGGAACTGAAAGGAAAATCGGTGCATTGCCGCTATCAGATAAGCCTGCGACCGGATGGAACAACCGATTCAACTACCTGTACCGCATATGTGAATGGATGTGATTGGAGCCAAGGTCCCCAAAGATACCATGAAGAAATTACCAACCAGGAACATCCGTATATCCGGATTTTCAAGAAAACATTGCAAACTGTTCCTCGATGGGACGTTCTGTATATCCGTGATAAAATCAGGGAATATGAAAATTGGATAGATGGTAAAAGATGTGACGATTAAATAAAAACAAGATTCAAGAGCTACAACTAAAAGTCACTTATCAGGCATTAATTTGTTTTGCATTAAGGACTATTTTGTTTTCTCCTAAGAGGCATTCCGTTCACCCTTAGGAATGATTGGATATCAACCTTCGTCAACGATCCTGTTAACCTTGGTTACTCGGCCTGTTGACCTTCATTAATGAGCCTGTTGACCAAGGTTAACACTCAATAAGACTTACTACAAAGATACAAAATGAACGAGGCAAAGTCAAGTTATTCCCTGTATTTTTCTTAATTATTATTGAAGCTTTTACTTTGAAATGAATGGGCTGAACTTTTTTGAGATAAATATAGAATAATATATCAGGAAAGCTGTGGAGAATAGTCTCAGACGGCTACAGATTGAAACTATTGATTTGTATTATGCCCATAGGGTAGACCCCAATATTCCTATAGAAGAAACGGTTGGAGCTATGGCCGAACTGGTACAAGAAGGTAAAGTGCGTTACTTAGGATTGAGTGAATGTTCGCCCGAATCTTTACGGAGGCCTATACCGTCTATCCTATTGCTGCCGTAGAGAGTGAATATTCCTTGCTGACCCGAGATGTAGAAAAGGAATCTTGCCGTTGACAAAAGAATTGGGAATAACTCTCGTTCCTTTCTCTCCGTTGGGTAGGGGACTGGTCACCAATACTATCAACGTGGATGCAATGGATGAAAATGATTTTCGCAGACACTTACCCCGCTATAATGGCAGATATTTGGAAAATAACCGGAATCTGGCACTCGGTTTTACTGAAATCGCAGCAGATAAAGGTATTACTTCCGCACAATTGGCATTGGCATGGCTGTTGGCACAAAGTGAGAATATCATTCCAATACCGGGCACCAAACGAATTAAGTATCTGGAAGAAAATGCCGGAGCAGCTGATGTTGTCCTGTCTGTTGGAGATAGAAATCGGATAGAACAACTCTTGAGAGACTATCCAGATGTCGGTGACCGTTACAATCCACATGAATTTAAGTTTGTGAATAAGTAGTTTTTCCATAAGATTCAATATATTTGCATGCAGTAATGTGATCCTTAGAGTAAGAACCTTTTCAATGAAAAATTCAATTCCCCGGTATACTTTCTATAAGACTAAATACGGAAGCGAACTTTTAGTGGATGTCGTAGAACTGTATTTTCCTTGAGGGCCTATCTTTGCGGAATAATAACCCATAAAATAATAAGATTATGAGAGATGTGGAAAAGACAGTCGGAGGTATGATAGATAAGCTGAAAACAGCTTTTATCGGTTCGGTGGATGCAGAGGGCTTTCCTAATATCAAGGCTATGCTGCAACCCAGGAAGAGGGAAGGGATAAAGACTATTTATCTGACAACGAACACTTCGTCAATGCGTGTTGCGCAATACAGGGAAAATAATCATGCTTGTATCTACTTCTGTGATGCAAGGTTTTTCAGAGGTGTCATGTTGCGCGGCACAATGGAAGTGCTGACAGATAGTGCCAGTAAGGAGATGATATGGCGGGAAGGAGATACGATGTATTATCCGGAAGGTGTGACCGATCCTGACTATTGCGTTCTGAAATTCACGGCAATTTCCGGAAGATATTACAGTGGTTTCAAATCGGAAAGCTTTGTGATAGACTGATTCCTCAGTCCAGAAAAGGAATTTGGACTGCAAATTCCTTTTCGTTTTGAAAAATATCAATTTGCCGGTTGTACAGGGCATATTGGCGTTGCAGATTCTTGAGTCCTGTTCCACTTTTAGTTACGTAGTTGCGCAACTGGAGGTTGTTGGAAACAATAATCATTTCATCATCAATGGTGATGTGGATTATTAAAGGGGAGTTGGTGGTACTGATATTGTGCTTTATGGCATTTTCCACAAGCATTTGTATGCTTGCAGGGATGACAAAGCGGTTATGATTCTTTCCGTTGTCTTCTATGTCGATGTGCAAGGTATCTCCAAAACGTATATGTTCCAGATACAGGTATGAGTCGACAAATGACAGTTCTTCTTTCAGCGTTACTTTTAATTGCCCGTGAGTAGTGAGCAGATAGCGATAGACAGTGGATAATTTCTTAGTGAACAGGTTCGCTTTCTCTGCATCCTGATAGGTTAAGGAAGCAAGCACGTTGAGACTGTTGAACAGGAAATGCGGATTAATCTGGTTCTTCAGTACTTCAAATTGATACAAAGCTCTTTCTTTTTCAATAACAGCCAGCCGCTTTTCCATTTCCGTCTGTTGCAGGTTATAGAAAAAGATTTCTATCTGGAAGACGGCAATCCAGTTCCATGGGATTACAGGCAGGGAGTTTTTAAAGATATCCAAACCGGACATCTCCGGACCGGCCAACAGGCAGTTCAGGATTCCTGCCAATGAAACGCTAAGAAAGGTGGTCAATAACAAGTCGATAGAAATTCTGACTACATTACTTGTGGATTTTAATCTCTTGTATACCCAATTGATTACTCCGAAATCAATAAATCCGAGTGCTATACATAACGGAAGGTTGATGATAAACTGATAAGCCAGATTTATCTTTAAAGGCTTTCCGCTGACTATGTTATAGATACAGCCGATAACAAATAGAGAGATTGATATCGTGAGGATAAAGAGGAATATGTATTTTTTATGTTTCATCAGCGTAGCTTATAAAGTACCGTCTATCCATTTCAGAAAATCGTTCGCACGGCTGCGGCTGACCAATACTTCATGCGGGCATTCCGGGCGGAAATATAACTTTAAACGGCTGCCGAAATACCTGGAACTCTTTTGAATGGCTTTTATATTGGAGATGCAATTTCTCGATACGCGGAAAAAGAGATTCCTGTCCAGCATTGGTTCCAGTTGATCCAATGAGTAATTGATAATGTACCTTTTATTGGTGAACAGATGCAGGTAGGTGTACTTTTCTTCACTGTAGAAGAAAGCGACTTCATGGGTTTCAGCATACTGGAAAGTATCTCCTATCTGGACTAAAAAACGGTTCTTTTTATTTCCTGCCAGGTAATCGGTCTCCAGTTTCTTGTATTGGGGAGTGGTGGAATGTAGCGAATGGTTTCGTTCGAACTTGTGCAATGCCGCGTCCAATTCATTTTCTTCAATGGGCTTCAGTAGGTAATCAATGCTGTTGACTTTGAATGCCTGCAGGGCGTATTCGTCGTAGGCCGTTGTGAAGAGGACAGGTATATCAATAGGGCATTGCTCAAAAATCTCGAAACTAAGTCCGTCGGATAAGCGTATATCGACAATCATCAGGTCTATCTTGTTCTGTCTGAGAAGTAAGACTGCCTGCTCAATGCTTTCTGCCCAGCCTACCAGTTGATAGTCCGGCCTTAACATTTGCATCATCCGTTTCATTTCCTCATAGGCGAACCGTTCATCTTCCACCAATACATATCTTGTCATACTGATTCTGTTCTTTAGGGTATTACTGTTTCTTTGTCAAAAATACAATATATTATTCTGCCATGTAAGTTTTTAGGGAATAAATGTCTGTTTTCGTCAGAAGCCGCACCGGAAACCTGCCGTAAAACGTAAGGAGTGCCGAAATTACAGCTCCCATCGTCTTCTTTAAAGTTTTCGATAAAGCCTTTGAAACTGCGGTCTGAGATTTTAGCGCTACGTATCCAGTTGCCACCTATGCCCAGATAAATGCTCGTCTTCTTGCTTATATAGAATGACGGGCTTATATAAGATTTCATGCTTGCCGTTGAATAGATTTTGGACTTTCCGTCTATGTTCATCACGGCCGACATGCCATCCATTTCGATAGCAGTGAGTTCTACCTTAAATTTCTTATTCAGCCAGGTAGCGGCAGATATTTTTATACCGCTGGACATGTCTACTTTAAATTCGTATTTGCCCGTGTTCCTCCAGCTGAAGTATACCATGGGTAATATCATCGGGATACCGTATGAATTGGTAAGCCCACCTCCGATTCCGAGGTCAAGATTGTTCCTTAGCTTATATACAAAGACAACGGCACCATTGGCTAATACGCTCTTCATCGTTATTTCATTGGGTGAAGCATAGACTCCGGCACCTAAAGAGCGATAATGCTCCATCTATCGGACAAGGGCCTGATGTGCGATATATTTAAACTGCTGTTCAGTATATTATCAGGATTTAATTCTTTGGCCGGTCCTTTGTTGTTGAGAATGCCATAGGAACAATTGAGAGTTGCCGACCATGCCGTTACTTGTCCTTTTTCATTGTGCCTGACAGAGAACGGCAGAGTATACCTGCCGGATAGAATAAGTAAGTCTCCCGACCCGTATTTATTGCCGGCATCATCTTTAAGGGTACTTGCCGGCATATAATCGCTACTGATATAGCCCTGTCCGTAACTTAAGCCTGGAAGAATGACAAGCAATGGTGTCAATAGAATCTTAAAAGTAATTTTCATGTGGTTATTATAAATTGTTTCCGGCAAAGATATTACTCTGAAAGGGCAGTAGGCAAGTGCTTCCGGACAGGTTGCATAATCTGCCGGTTGAAATTCGGTATTCAGTGGACGGATTGAAAGTGGAGGATATGAAAGATACCTATTTTGGATAACTGTATTTTGGATCAGCTTTGTATCTTTGTAGCATGGAACAAATAGCAGACAAGCAATATTGCCAGAGTTGTGGAATGCCTCTTCGCTTTGATGTGGAAGAATATCTGGGCACAAATGCCGATCATTCCTGTAGTGACGAGTATTGCTACTATTGCCTGAAAGACGGGAGTTATACGGTGGATATCTCTATGAATGAGATGGTGGATATCTGGGTAAAATATACCGATAAATACAACTGGTATTCGGGAACCGACTATACTCCACAAGAATTAAGAACCTTATTGAACAAGCGTCTTCCCACCCTGAAACGCTGGCGACAGAAAGAGATGACGCAACATGTTCACTATGAAGCTATCAATTGGGTTCGGACTTATATTGACCAAAACCTCTTTCAGGAAATCGATCCAGAGCAGTTGGCTAAGATGGTTAATCTCTCATTTTTCCATTTCCGAAAGGTTTTCAGGAATGTTACCGGAGAGAATATTGGTACATATATCCAGCGTCTGCGTTTGGAATACATTGCCCATTTGCTTATAACTACCGGACAGAGCATTGAAGAAATTGGTATGCAGACCAATTATCAGACTAAGTTCAGTCTGGCAAAGGCTTTTAAAAAGCATTTTGGCATTTCAATGTCGGCTTATCGCGAAAAGTATAAGTCTGTCAATGCGAGCCAAGAACCGGATAGCATGCCCGAGGCTAAGATTAAACGTATCAATAGCCTGAAGGCTGTTTGCATAGAAGTGGGTGATACTTTTCGTGATAAATATGCTTACACCACAATCTGGAAGCAATTACTGCATTATAAAGCAGTTCATTTGCAGAATGCTCCCAATAGTCGTTTTGTGAGTATAAGTCAGGATAATCCCTTGATTACACCGATGGAACAACGGCGGTTCTATATCGGGATTCTTGTTGAAGGGAGTGCCAAGTCCGAGGGGAAATTATCGCTTCGGGAAATTCCCGGAGGAATGTACGCTGTTTTCAGGTATAAAGGCAGTTATTCTGATTTACCTGAATTTTATAAGACGATTTATAATCAATGGTTTCCTTACAGTATGTATCATCAGAAACGTCCGTTGACGTTTGAGGTGTATCTCAATTCACCGGATGAAACGCCGGTTGAAGGATTGCTGACGGAGATTTATATTCCTATTGATAAATAATTAAATGATATAAGTATGTTAGAATTGCCAGAAGTACTTACACTGAGTAAGCAAGCCAATGATGTTTTAAGTGGTAAAACGATTACGCAAGTGTTCAATGCTACCAAGCCTCATAAATTCACGTTCTATAGTGGCGATCCACTGGAGTATGGAAAGTTGCTCGTCGGAAAGACGATTTTGTCGTCTAAAGGATATGGAATGTTTGTCGATTTTTACCTGTCGGGCGATGTGATAATGAATATCGGTGACGGGGTGAGCGCACGTTACTATAATCCGGGTGATAAAGTTCCTGTCAATTACCAATTGCTGCTGACTTTTGAAGATGAATCGTTTCTTGTGTTTACGGTTGCCATGTATGGTTTTATCAGTGCCTATCCCGATGGGGTTATCGACAATAAATATTATACGATAAGCCGTGAAAGTATTTCCCCGCTGAGTGATGCTTATACGGAAGCGGAATTTGAGAAATTATTTGCTTCAGCCAAAAAGACATTGACGGCTAAAGCTCTGTTGGCTACCGAACAACGTATTCCGGGTGTAGGCAATGGGGTAACGCAGGATATTCTATTTAATGCCGGGATTCATCCGAAACAAAAAGTGCTTGACTTGTCGGATGGACAGAAAGGGGTACTTTTTAAATCTCTGAAGGATACCTTAATGGCTATGACTTCCGGAAGAGGCCGTGATACCCAGACGGACCTTTATGGAAATGAGGGAGGGTATAATACGATTCTTTCTTCCAAAACATGGAAAAATCCTTGCCCGCGTTGTGGCAGCGTAATTGTCAAAGAAGCCTATCTTGGAGGATCGATTTACTATTGTCCGAGTGTCAGAAAATAAGGAAAATATAATAACAACTTAAATTATAGTTATGGCGAAAGGAACAGGTCACAAGGGTGGTGTTCTTTTTTCTCTTCCGATAATTTGCAGGAATAAAAAGTCTGCCTATCTTTGTGGCGATATAAAAAAATGTTGGATGTTTAAAGTTAAGAAGGATTCGGTAAGTAAATAACTGTGGGCATTATGCTCTCGGTTATCCTTTAGTTCAGCTGTGCATATTCTTGCAGGAGTTATTTTTATACCTATATATCAACAATAAAATTTAAACATCATGAGTAACGAAAATAAATCTATTCACGAATTCGATTTTAGTTTAATCTGCGAATACTTTTCAAGTGTAGAACGTCAGGGACCGGGAAGTGCTGAAACAACAATAAAGGCTCTTAGCTTTGTTGAGGGGCTTACGGATAAATCTCTGATTGCTGATCTGGGTTGTGGCACAGGTGGCCAGACGATTACGCTGGCGCAACATACTCCGGGACAAATTACAGGCATTGATTTGTTTCCTGATTTTATCAACCAATTCAATAGTAATGCCGAGCACTTTAACCTTCAGGACAGAGTGAAAGGTATTATTGGATCAATGGATGAACTCCCGTTCCGGAATGAAGAATTAGATCTTATCTGGTCGGAAGGGGCCATCTATAATATTGGTTTTGAATACGGGTTGAATCTATGGCGTCCGTTTTTGAAGAAAGGCGGTTATATTGCCGTATCAGAGGTGTCATGGTTCACTGATGAACGTCCGGCTGAGATCGATGATTTCTGGATGGATGCTTATCCTGAAATAAATACGATTCCCAATAAGCTGGCACAGATGCAGAAGGCCGGATATATCCCTGTAGCCTGTTTCTGTATACCGGAAAATTGCTGGATCGAACATTTCTATATGCCGCAGGTTGAAGCCCAAGAGGACTTCCTACGAAAATATAAAGGTAACCAAGCTGCTGAAGAACTGATTGCCAATCAGCGCCATGAGCAACAATATACTATAAGTATAAAGACTTTTATGGTTATGCATTCTACATCGGAAAGAAAATCTAAGTAAAGAAAAAGGCCGTATCAACAAAAGAATTTCATTTATTCTGATACGGCCTTTCTTATACGTTGCAAAACTCTAATGTTTACAATTCAGCAGAATCCATTCTGTCATATCTTTCAGGACCTCAGGGCTAATGGTTTCTTCTAATTGCCCGTATTCCATAATTGTACAAGTCTTACAGGATTGGAACAAATGGTTCAAACCGGGATATTTCTTGGTGGTAACTTTCTTGTTCCCGTTAGACTTGACCCAATCTTCCACAGCTTTGAGATTCATGTCTGCATCTACCTGTATGTCTTTATCTCCATTGACAGCCAGTACCGGACATTTTATCTTCTTTAAATCTTGGGTCGGATCGTATTTCATGAAATGAAGATACCACGGGGAGAGCATTCCGTTCATCTCAACTTCTATTTGTTTGGCGATGTTTGGGTCTTGCAGTTGTACGGGTGGCAGTGTTGCAATAATGTTGGCATATAGTTCTTTCCGGATTTCCTCAGTGCTTTTGTCCTGTGCCAATATAGCATAACGGGTACGTAATGTGGGTTTGTATAATTCCCACATGGCATCGGAGGTGCCACCTGACTTGCTAACTGTTTCTGCTTGTTTCAACATCAGGCTGTCTCCTTTTATGGTAGCACCGGCCATTGAAACGATGTAAGCAATATCTTTGTTACGGGCGCCCAATATAAAAGCCACGGTTCCGCCACAGCTATGACCGATGATTCCTATCTGTTTGGGATTAATTTCTTTTCTGCCTTTCAGGTAATTGATCGCTGCTTCTGCATCGCTGGCATAATCTTCGTTAGTGGCTTCTGCAAAAACGCCTGTTGAGCCTCCTACGCCTCTGTCGTCGCAGCGAAGTACGGCTATGCCGTTACGGGTCAGGTAGTCTGCTATTACTAGGAATGGCTTATGTCCCATTATTTCCTCATCCCTGTTCTGTGCGCCACTACCGGTAACCAATACTACTGCCGGGAATTTTTTCCCCTGTTCGGGAAGCGTCAGAGTGCCGGCAAGTGTGATTCCGGCTTCTTTATTTTCAAAAGTAATGTCTTCTGCTTTATAGGGGAAAGGTGGTTGTGGTTCTTGGGGGCGTTTAGGTTTGGCTACTTCTCCTTTTTTCAGATTTAGTTTGAATCTAAGTCCTTGTGTGAAGTCTCCGTATATTTTGCCGTCTTTCTCCAACTTACCTTTGTAAGAGGCACGAATATCAGGAATCTGAATCGTCAAAATCGAATCCTGAAAGAGTGTGGAGCCTGTCGGAATGCCTTTTACATTCTGATCGGGACTATCACAAGTAGAGGTATATCCCTGCTCGGTTTGTTGCAGGTTGAAGCAAATAGTCAAGGAAGCGTTGGGGAGAGACAGCTTTCCATTCCATGTTCCGGATATGTCCTGAGCATGGGTGCAGATAGGAAAGATAAATCCTAAAAGGAATAGAATGGAGTGTTTTTTCATATCCGGTGATTTAAATGGTTTTCATATAATATTTTGAGTTTCTTATTTGACATACTCATGCAGTTCTTTACAATCTACCGCCAGTTCATCCACTGCTTTCCACCCAAAGATGCCGTTTTTTATTGTAACATGCAATACACATCCCATGGCTACTTGTGTATCTATAGGGACGTGGAAGTAAAGACAGTCATCAGAATTATCCTGGTCGACAGCTTTCAGAATTCTGCATTCAGGCAATATGGTCCGATAGCGGGCCAATTTGTTGGGCTTTAGAAAACGGATTTCTGTTACTCTGTATTCTTTGCGGACGGGAGTCTTACTTGCCAACCAATGATTCATATTCAGTAACAGATTGATACCCATACCGTGAAAAAGCATCCCTATGACAATGCCACAGGCGATGGTCTTCAGGTAATATCCGACTTTTGTGTATTTATCTGCCAGTAGTATGCCAATAACAATGACAAGAATGGCTGTGAAAAGCATCACGAATGCCATAAGTGTGCGATAACTGATACCCCGAAATGCAGTTTGCTGGAGCAATACAGTACTGGGAGTGGCCAGATAACCCACTCCGACAAGTATTGCCAGGATCACAATCACTATCAGCCAGACATATATGGTTTGCCTGCGCTCTTTCTTTTTTTCCCGGATTTGTCCGGTGGTTGTTATTCTTCGATATCTCATTCTGTTGACGAAGGTACGCTTTTATATCTTCATATAGCCTATCTCCTTTAAAATTCTATTCAAGCTTCTTCTGAGAAGAGAAATAAAAGGCTTTGTTTATAATAAGCTTAAAGAGGTTTTGTATATCTTTGCATAATTACAAAACTAGACTTAAAGAAAACATTATGAAGACAAAACGCTTATTAGGATTATTGCTATTAATCCTGCCAATCACTGGCTTTGTTGCTTGTAGTGATGATGAACCGCAAGACAAGGTAGAAACTGTAAAAATGCTTATTTCTGACAAAACAGGTACTTATCAGCCTTGGGGAAGTGATTCTCCCATCGATTGTATGCTGGTGAAAGAAGAAAGTGAAAGCGACTACAAAACGCTGGATTTTCAAGGAATTACTGATTTCGTTTACGAAAAGGGCTATGAGTATGCTTTATGGGTTGAGAAAAGAACCTTGGTTAATCCTCCTGCTGATGGGAGTAGCATTGTCTACAAATTGATAGATGTAATATCGAAGGCAAAAGTAGAGTATGAATACACAATAAAAGTAGATGGCCCTAATCCTTTTATTCTGTCTCCCGAAGGTGGTGAATATGAAATACCTTTTACCTGTAAAGCGAAGAAATTTGCAGAGGGTAACCTGATTGAAGATGGATATATTCCTTTAAAAGGGTTGAGATATAATATGGGTACCAATTACGGAGGGCTGACAAGAGTCGTAAAAGATGGCGATAAGGTTGGGTTTTATAAATTTGTAATAGAAGGCATTCCGCGCTTTAATATGAAAGAGGCTCCTGTATGGTATTGCGGTATTTACACTCCGGATGCAGATGTATCTGTCGGACCTGAGCCGGAGCCTATTTATAAACAACTGTTTGAACAACCGCAGACAGAGGGTGAGGATTATTATATGAATTCGGTAATCTTTATGTCTATAGGCACATTTGCTGAATAAACTCTGAAATAATATTTAAAACATACCTGAACCGTGTCTGCTCCGTACCAACTCCGTATCTGGTCCGTATAAAGGTATCTTTATTGGGAGTTGATACGGAGCAGGTACGGACTTGATACGGAGTTGGTACGGACTTGGTAAGGCAGCGAGCGTATATTAATGGATGCATCAAGGATTATGGGTGAATCTTATATTTAAGAATATTAAATGTTTTTCTTCTTTATAAACCAAATATGATGTTTTCGCTTCGTCTATAAACAGAGAAATCAAAACATGAAATTTCTGTAATCCGAGCTAATGGTGACACTAGTATCTGTAAATGACATAGAATGATGCGATTGAATAAAGTAATCTTATCTGTAATCAGCTATATTGTAGTAGGCAGTTTTCAAACAGTCGTATGGGGACAAACCATTAACGGCAAGATAATAGACAGCGAACAGCGTCCCATAGAGGGGGCAACCATTGTATTGCAAACGGTAGACTCTATTTATATAGATGCGTCTATATCAAATGCTGACGGTATATTCACTTTGAATGGCCAACAAGAAAAATACCGCTTGATTATCCAACATCTTTTATTTCATACGAAGCAAGTAACCGGCAATGGGAAAAATGCCGGGACTATTCAGTTGCAGCCTCAGGATTATGCCTTGGATGAAGTGGTGGTAAAGGCGGAACGCCCATTTGTAAAAGTGGAGAATGGTCGTTTAGGTTATAATCTCGCTGTTTTATCTGAAAAGCAAGTAGTGAATAATGCCTATGAAGCATTGATGAGGCTACCGGGAGTGCAAGAAAGTAAGGGGGCATTGACTCTGGTCGGTGCAGGAAATCTGACTGTAGTCCTGAATGGAAAACCTACCACAATGGATGTCGGGCAGCTTGAAACTCTTTTGCGTAATACGCCGGTAAGCAGGGTGGAGAAAGCAGAAGTAATGTATAGTGCACCCCCAGAATATCATGTACGGGGAGCGGTTATCAATGTTGTTTTAAAACGCTCGAATGACTATTCTTTTCAAGGAGAAGTAAGTGCTGATTATAAGAATCAATATTTTAATAGCGGTGGCATGAAGGGGAATTTCCGTTTATCGACACCCAAGATGGCTTTTGATGTGATGTATGGAGCGAATGATGTGAAGAACATGGAATACATAGACCTCGATTCCAGGCATACACTGAAAAATGAACGGTACGATATCAGTCAGAATGAGCAATTACGCAGTAAGTATTGGAATCACAATTTCAGAACTGCATTTGAGTATAATTTCAATGATAATCATACAATCAATGTGATATATACAGGCAGTTATAGCCCCGATCAGCATAATAGTAGCGAAACGACAGGAAATTATCAAACCAGTAATGTTGATAAATATCTTGATACACAGATGAATAATGTCACATTGCAGTATCATTCAGGATTTGGGTTTGAAATAGGTGGTGATTATACGCATTATACATCCGACAATCATCAAAGCCTCTATGCCGACTATCAGGATGGCAGACAAAGCAGTTTTTCAATGGTTGGCGGACAAAGAATAGATCGCTATTCTATTTATGCAGATCAAAAGCATTCATTATCTAAAGGATGGAGTTTAGGGTATGGGGCATCCTATCGGTTTGCAAAAGATCGTGATTTTCAAACTTATGATAAGGTAGTGGGGGATATTCATACTCAGAATATGTACTCTGATCTGAAAGAACAGACTACTAATTTTTATGTGTCACTCAGTAAAAACTACGAGACAGGAGTTTCGTTCTCAGTATCGGCTACGGGAGAATATTATACTATCGGCAATTATCATAAATGGGCGGTTTATCCACAGGCATCGCTGACTTACTTTAAAACCCCGAAGCATACATTCCAGTTCTCCTTATCTACAGATAAGACGTATCCGAGCTATTGGGATATGCAATCGTCTGTTAGTTATCTCAACGGGTACACTGAGTTATGGGGAACGCCGGGATTGAAACCTATGACTAATTACAATCTGAACGGGAGTTATATCTTGAAGCAAAAATATATTTTTAACCTGTTCTTTATGCATACTCCAGATTACTTTATACAAACTCCTTATCAATCTACAGATAGGCTTGCGCTAATTTATAAAAATACAAACTGGAACTATATGCAGTTGTGGGGAGTAAATATCATATTGCCTTTCAAAACAGGAAATTGGTTAGATTCTCGATTGACTGTAGCCGGTATGCAGATGAGGCAACGTTGTGATGATTTCTTTGATATACCTTTCAATCGAAAAAAGTGGGTGTTCAGTGCTATGCTGGATAATACTTTTAAAGTGAATAAAAATCTGGCTTTTGAATTGATGGGGAATGTACAAACACCGGTTATACAAGGAACATTCGATATTGAATCCATCTTTAACTTTACTGCCGGATTGAAATGGAGTTTTGCAAACGACAGAATGAGTTTTTCCGCTCGTTGCAATGATATTCTTAATACAGGGATGCCTAAAACAAAAGTTCGTTTCAAGGGACAGGACTTAGATATGAACAGCGCTTTCTATTCGCGGGCTTTTACTCTGAATCTCAGTTATCGCTTCGGAGGGTATAAGAAAAAGAATCTGAAAGAGGTGGATACATCAAGGTTTGGAATGTAATTGTTATTAGGTGGAACATCTGGTATATTGAACAAAAAAGCTCTGAAATCATTCGATTTCAGAGCTTTAAGCGGTGCGTACGGGACTCGAACCCGTGCA
>ERZ791618.622-NODE-622-length-15857-cov-2.248829_pt1 | contig 15857 bp, 19 predicted proteins | sample MGYA00510059_ERZ791618 | MGnify/ENA primary metagenome ERZ791618 (study PRJEB30046, sample SAMN00715159) | human gut metagenome | study: EMG produced TPA metagenomics assembly of the A metagenome-wide association study of gut microbiota in type 2...
CGCGCCCTTTCCGGAGCGGCAATATATCTTTACGTAGTCAACAAAATTCGATTCAGCCATTTCTTTCCTTACGATTGATTTTAAAATACTTATTTTCTTTTTCGATGCAAAAGTAACGATTCTCCAAGACTACCTCAAACTTTTTTATTCCTTTTTATTTATTAATCCGTAGCGGAGGGCATTTCTAACTTATTTTTAGCACTACTCGTCTATAAACGGTAAGTGCTGGAGTTGCTTCATCCGTCAATTCTAAAATGATATGTATGTTTTGGCCCGCAGCATCAGCAGGGATATGTACTTTGCATTTTTCCGCATTATCCCCTTCTATTTTTACTTCACCTTTGTAACTGCTTGGTTCAGTATAAACACTCCACTTGTATATCAGCTTGTTACCATCAGGATCAGTTGAACCGCTGGCATCTAAAACCATGGAATTTCCGGCTTTTACCTTCTTAAAGATACATTTTAGCGAACGGTCTCCATCAAGCACTGCATGCGGATGGTGATTCACCGCTTTATAATCATCGGTTGTAGTCCACAACATACGTGCTGCAAAATTATTCCAAATGTGCTGCTGCCATTTGTTGATGGCGGCACAGCCCTCTTTGCAGCTTCCATGCATATAATAAGGGTCATATTGCGTTTCATCTTTCCCGCTGCGCACTATAAAATCCATACCTCGTATACCACTCGTCTTTTGATTGGAGAAACGACCGCCCCATCCTCCATATTCAAGTGAATCGGGTACGTTCAGGCCATTGGCATATACATAAAAGAAAGCTGGAGAGTCACCTTCCGTTGCCCACTTCCGGTCAGGATAATGCTTGCCTAATGGCTGATGACTTTGAATATTCTGTTTAAGCCATTGATCGGAGGGTCCCCAACCATATACTTCTTTATTTCTGATATATACTATTTCCGGGAAGTTCTTGGCTATCCAGGCTCCGGCATCATCTTGCCCTAGAACATCATATATGCGGATTTTTGCAGTAAACTTCTTAAGGTCTTTCTCGCTGCGTGTATGCTTCACTTTCCATAAAGCTTGCGCTATCGTATTCATTCCACCCCAAGCTGCAAGCCATACGGGGCGTTGATCCTTTTTCTTATCGACTACCGAGATTATCAGTTCTGATCCCGGAGAATCTTTACCTTGACCTACTCCGGTCATGTTAGAGGAAGGTTGCCCTCGTTTAATAATTGCCCGCAGTTGATTCAAACTGGGATACCCTTCTGCATGTTTATTCAAGCGAGGCAGAACTTCTCCAAATTGTTCTACTACCTCTGAAATTTTAGCTGTTTTATCTGGGTCATCCATCCAGACTTGTGAACTGATTAACCCCTCAATGTCGATTACATTTGAGCATAATAACAAGTGTATCATTGACTGGATATCATCCGGATCAGTTCCCCCTAAATCAGTGGTTACAATCAGCCGATGTTTGTCCTCATTAGCCACTTGCGCCTCTGAATAAAGGCTCCATGCTGTAAGAAAGAAAAAGAAGAAAAGTACTTTTTTCATGGCGTTTAAAGATTATTTTTGCAAATTTACCACCAAAATGTGAATAACACTCTCTATTTTTATATACGAATATAATGAATTCCGAGAAATGTTATAGTTTTGATAAGTTCCGTGAGGAGTTTAAACCTTATGGACTTACATGTGAGACATGGATACCCCGTGTTATGCCCAGATACGATAGGCATAATGAAATAGAGATAAATTACCTGCCCCAAGGGAATATCACTTACTTGCGACACAACGAAAAAATAACGATACCCAATAAGCGGTTTACGATATTCTGGGGGCTTATTCCTCACCAAATAATTCATTATGAGAATGTAGAAAAGTATTATGTATGTACCATCCCTTTTGCTCATTTTTTATCCTGGAAGCTTCCGGCACAGTTTGTAGACAGCTTGCTCAGAGGAGATATTCTATATGAACAAACAGATGAATATTCTCAATATGATGAGTTCTTACTAAATAATTGGTTGAAAGATAGCGGCGTTAATATGCAATCGGATCTTATTTTATTAGAAATGCAGACCAGAATCACTCGTATGGCTCATCACTTACAGTCTTCAGATGATGGTATAGCATTGGCTTCATACCAAACGACACTTATCGAAAAAATAACCATATATCTTACTAAGAATTATTGTAATGATATTAAAGCCAATGATATCGGTGATGCAGTAGGTCTGCACCCTGATTATGCCAATCATATATTTAAGAAGGCATTTGGTACTACAATAAGTGACTATATTGCTGAGTTAAGAATAGCTCATGCACAACGTAAATTACTGACTACAGACATGAGCATTACCGACATTGCATACGAATGTGGATTCAATTCTATAGCCCGGTTTAATGCTACATTCTTTAAGAAAATCCAATGTACCCCGCGTGAATATAAAAAGAAGATCGTGAAATAGTTACTTGTTATTTTAGGGCAGACGGGAGAATAACAAAGCGCGGTAATATCATTTTCATGGGTATTACCGCGCTTCTAAATTATGATTGTGTTACTTTACTTTGCAGCGTCGATTGCAGCGCAAACATCAGCAAAGATTTCTTCCAATGCACCTTGTCCTTTGATGTGTTGGTATTGTCCTTCCTGCTTGTACCAGTCAATCAGCGGAGAAGTCTGTGAATGATAAACATGGAGACGTTTCTTGATAGTCTCTTCGTTGTCATCGGCACGACCGGAATCCTTACCACGTTTGATGAGGCGGACCATCAGTTCGTCTTCAGGTACATCCAGGTCAAGCATAACGCTTACTCCCTGATTTCTTTCAGCAAGCATTTTTTTCAGAGCTTCTGCCTGTGCAATCGTACGGGGGAAACCGTCGAAGATTACACCTTTGCTGTCTTCGAAGCTGTCGAATACACTTGCAAGAATATCAATCATCAGTTCGTCAGGGATCAACTGGCCTTGATCGATATAACTTTTAGCTGTTTTGCCCAGTTCTGTGCCGTTCTTGATTTCAGCACGCAACACGTCACCGGTTGAGATGTGGTTAATACCATACTTTTCTACGATTTTCTCACTTTGTGTTCCCTTTCCTGAACCGGGAGCACCGAAAATTACAATGTTCAACATTTGTGATTTACAATTTAACTGTTACTTATTATTATACCTAATTCAATATTCTCTTGTATACACTATGATTTAACCTTATCCTGATAACTTTGAGCAAGATCTGCTCCGTATCAAGTCCGTACCAAGTCCGTATCTTCTCCGTGCAAAGGTACCTTTTTACGGAGCAGGTACGGACTTGGTACGGACTTGACCCGGTTCAGGTATGGACTATAGCTCTATACGTAGTATTCGATTCCTTTAATCCACTACTGTATAAATGTCCGCATAATTGCGCCCGAAGCCGTCATAATCCAATCCATAACCTACAATGAAGTCATTGGGAATTTCCATGGCTACGTATTCTATATTCAGATCTACTTTCAACTTATCGGGTTTCACCAGCAACGAAGCGATGTGGATTTCTTTCGGGTTACGTGTGCCCAGCGTGTCCAGCAGACGTTGCATAGTCAGGCCAGTATCTACAATATCTTCCACAATCACTACCGTACGGTCTGTCAGATCTTCGGTAATACCGATCACTTCTTTGATAACCCCGGTAGAGGACACCCCCTGATAAGAAGCCAGCTTCACGAAAGAAATCTCGCAGGGAATAGTAATGTTTTTCATCAGATCAGCAGTAAACATAAACGAGCCGTTCAGGACGCTGAGAAACAGAGGATTTTTACCAGCCAGATCGCGATTGATTTCATTTGCAACGCGGGTTACTTCTTTCAGAATGTCCTGTTCCTTGATAGAAACAGTGAACTTTTTGTCTTTTATTTGTATGGTGTCCATAAGGGATAGATTTTTAAAATTGGCACAAAAATACGATTTTTATTCTACTCCATGCATCATCTTCTGTAATTTCTTTGAGAGCAGGAAGAGGATAAGAGAGGCTACGCCGGACATGATAACGAATACCATAAAGAAGTCGAACATGGTTTCAATACGGAATCCGAGCAGGGTTTTCACTTTTCCGTCTTCGGGATAAAGGCCGCCTAAAGTACCTGCAAATTTATTGGCTGTAGAGGTGGAAAGATACCAGATTCCCATCATAAGAGAGGCAAAACGGACAGGGGTGAGTTTGTTTACCATGGATAAGCCGATAGGAGAGAGGCATAATTCACCTATAGTGTGTATAAAATAAAGTCCGGTTAGCCAAATGAGGCTGACTTTTACACCAGGTTGGGTTTCTTTTACACCGAAACAAATGACTAAATATCCTAAAGAGAGTAACAATAAACCAATGGCTTGCTTGGTAGGAGAGGCTGGCTCTATGCCTCGTTTATAGAGTAAATTCCAGACTCCTGGCATGATAGCAGCCAAGATTACTACAAAGAATGGATTGAGAGACTGTATCCATGAAGCTGGAACTTCCCAACCCAAGACAAAACGATCGGTCTGTTCAGCTGCGAAGAGGGTTAGTGAAGCACCTGCTTGTTCATAGGCTGCCCAGAAGAAGATGACAAAGAAGGCGATGATATAGATGACGAAAATTCGGCTACGTTCTATTTTTGTCAGGGAACCTTCCAATAAAATGCTGACAGGAAATACAATGCAGGCGGTAAAGATACCAATACTGATCCAATCGTCACCGAAGCACCAGTAAAAGAAAATAGCGAGTATGATGGCCAGTAGACCTAAAAGTAAATAGTTACGTTTCTTTTTATTATTATTCACTGCTGTTTGTTGAATCGTTTTTTCCACTTTCGGTTGATCTTTCTTAGCATCAGGAATGATTCCCAGTTGTTGGCCGTCGGGACCAATAAGGTATTTATTTTTTTGCGTTTCGAATATAACTATGGTAAATAGAGTGAAAATTGCTGCAATCAGGAATCCCCATTTGAAATCATTAGGATCACCCGTCTCACCGAAGTAACCGCAAACCAGTGGGGCAAAGAAAGAACCCACATTTACACCCATATAGAATATAGTATAAGCAGAGTCCAAGCGTCTGTCTCCCGGTTCATAAAGTTGTCCGACCAATGACGAAACTGTAGGCTTAAAGCATCCGTTTCCTAAAATCAAGAAGGTGAGTCCCCCATACATCAACCAGTGGGAAAGCTCTTTAGTATCCAGCATCGACGCACTGAAGAACATCAGGACTGCCCTACCGCCATCATCATGGCACCCCAGAAAACGGAACGCCGGATGCCCCAGTATTTATCAGCAATATATCCGCCGATGAGCGGAGTAAGATAAACCAGTCGAGTAGACCTGCCATAAATAGAGGCGGCATGTTCCTTATCGAACAAGAGAGCCTGGGTTAGAAACAGGATAAAGATAGCACGCATACCGTAGTAGCTGAAACGTTCTGCCGTGCTGGTAGCAAAGACGAGGTAAAGACCTTTCGGGTGTTTGGATGTACTCATTATAGTATAGATATTTTCTTTATGGGAGGCAAAGTTATAGAATCTGATTAAAAAAGACATTACTACATTAAAATAAATTGTCTCTCTTTGGCGCTATAAGTGAAAAAAGATATATTTTTGCGTACGAAGAGGATGAGAAAAAGATTTAGCAGGAAAGAGGTGCAGTCGCCTCGTAAGCTCAGGAGCTTTCTTAGAAATGTAAATACTCTGGTATAAATACCACGATTTACATTAGTAAATACTCATCCTCTTCCTTTTTTAGTTATGTAAGATGAATGGAATTCTAATAGCGGTACTGATTGTCACCGGCTTGTTGATTTACAAGATTATCTCTTCGAGCCGGAAACAGGAAGGATACAAAAGGTGGAAAGCCGGAAACCGCAGTAATACGGAAGATACTACCGATACAGAAACTACCCGTAAAGGATGGTTTAGCCGGTACTTTGGTACTTCTGCTCCGATCACCATTCCATGGTTCGACGAGGAGGCAGTGGTGAAGTGTGCCAATCTGTTGGGAGTGGAAGAGGCGGCCCTGAAAGAGATACTGAAAGATATTCCCGGACATTACCGGGAATTCTGGATTGGTAAAAGAAAGGGAGGCTACCGTATGATTTCAGCACCGGACAAAGAACTGAAAGCCATTCAGGATACTATCAATCATCGCGTTTTATCATTTGTGAATCTACATCCCGCCGCTACCGGTTTCCGGTGCAAGATGTCCATTTCCGATAATGTCCGGCCGCATCTGGGCAAGCCCTATGTGCTGAAAACTGATATCCATGATTTCTTTGGTTCTATACGCAGTCTGCGGGTACGGAAAATGTTCGAGAGTATGGGATATCCGCCGAAGATTGCGCGAGTGCTTGCGGCTTTATGCTGTGTACGCAGATGTCTGCCTCAGGGAGCATCTACCAGTCCGGCACTGAGTAATATCATCTCTTATGAGATGGATAAAAAACTGGCGGCACTGGCTACTGAATATAATCTGGTTTATACCCGCTACGCGGATGATCTCACCTTTTCGGGAGATGTCTTTCCGGCGCAACAGATATTGCCTCTGATTAAACAGATCATTCGGGAGGAAAAGTTTGAAATCAATCATAAGAAAACCCGTTTCTTGAGTGGGCATAAGAGAAAGATTATCACAGGTGTCTCCATCAGCTCCGGTGTGAAACTGACCATTCCTAAAGCAAAGAAAAGGGAGATACGCAAGAATGTCCATTTCATTCTGACGAAAGGGCTTGCGGAGCATCAACGCCGGATAGGTTCTCATGATCCTGCTTACCTGAAGCGCCTGATCGGAACTCTTTGCTACTGGCGGTCCATAGAACCGGATAATGCTTATGTATCCGATTCTATTGCTGCTTTGAAAGGTTTGGAGAAAGGATATTAATTGTTACGTTTCTGCCGGATTGTTTCTATGTCATAATATCCTTCCTCATTCTTTACGATCTTGCATCGTCCTTCTTTTACCCATTTGTTCCAATCGTTGAATAGTCCGACGATATATTGGAACAAATCTTCTGCTATATTGATTTCCGCACCCGATTTCAGATTCAAAACTAATTGGTTATTCTCGACTGAAAGGAATTTTTTAGCTCTATCTATTGCTATCACATAAACTGTTTGATTGTATGCCCGGTCTTCCATCAATCCTGTGTGGTAATTGTAAGGACCGATTGCATCATCTGACATCGGACGTTTAGTCTTAAGGAAGGTAGAGTCGGTAATGGATTCGCGTACCTTGCGGGCTTCTTCCCATGCTTTCTTGTGTTCTGAAGAAATTTCTTCGTTTCTAATGTCCTCTTGAACTTGCCTGTACAGTGTTTTAAACTCAGCTTCTTTGCCTGAAATAGCAAAATAGCCATTTGGAATCCGAGCATTAACCCGAGGATTGCATACTACCTTATTGTTACATACAAAGCCGATATGTTTACCTATAGACCGTTCGGTTGCATCTGCCCATACTTCAATCGACTGTTCGTTTACTCTTCCTACAATTTGGTATATTATTTCGCCTGTCCGTTCATTCAAGGAAGAGTCGAGGCTTATGGAGGCAAAATCTTTGGTCGTTACGATTGGCTCTGCCGAAAGGCTGTCTTGTTTACCACTCGTGATGTAATACCATCCATTGGGGCGATTCGTATCAATGGCTTTTTCACGAAGGTTCATAGAACCGTTGCCGTTTCCTCCCAATGAGCTTAAAGCCATAAGTGCTACTAATAAACTGAATACTTTCATAACTTTATTATTTAGGTTACTATTCCTTTGAAAATAATCTATCGTTCTCGTAAGCCTTTCCGACAGTTTAAATAGATGAAAACCGCCTGACTCCGACAATCTTCCGTTCATTTTCATCTTCTATGTAATAGCTCAGGGCAGGTTCACCTATATAATATTCATCGATGTAGGTGTTGTTATCTATTAATACGGTTAGCTTCATATTCTTTTTGGTGCATTATTCGGAAATGGATACTCTTTAAGGAATGATACTTGCAACAAAAATACGAAAAGTCAGGCATAATCTTCGGTTTAATATGACTTTTGTGTTGGATATGACGCATTTATCTTTCTTTTCAGGATGCGTGCTAGTTTGTTCCGCAATAATTGTTTCCTGAAAGGCGACAAATGATCTATATACAGTTTCCCTTCCGTATGCTCAAACTCATGTTGAATGATTCGTGCCGTATATCCATGATAAACCTTGACTTGCTCATTAAATTCCTTATCCTGATACTTTATTGTTATGGACCAGGGTCGTGTCACTTCCTCATACAGATCGGGAATACTCAGACAGCCTTCCCCCGTAGTCCATACCTCGTCACTGTATCCTGTTATTTCCGCATTTATGAATGTTTCTTCTATCCCGCAATCATCTTTTGCAAAGAAACGTTCCTTTCTCTGGCAGACATATATGCATAGCTATCCCGGCTGTTCACTACAAATAGTTTGATAGGAAGATTGATCTGTGGAGCAGCCAGACCGCAACCATCTGCATTTCTCAGTGTCTGCCACATCGTCTCTATGACTTCCCGGATACCCGGATAAGTTTTCTCTATACTCACACATTCTTTTCTCAGTACGGGATTCCCGTAAATTGTTATCGGTTTAATCATATTACTTTTTTTAGGCAAAAGTAACCCATAGCCATCAACCCTTATGGTAAATTTTAGACATATCGTTCTGTACTATCTTATATTTATGTACTTTTGCACACATGCCGGTAAGCCTATTAGAACATATCATATCACATCCTTTCGCTTCTCTTGAGGGGATAAGGACAATGACTCCTGCAAAAGATCTGCAAGAGTATGTCGATAGTTTCTTTATTTTTCCTTGCTGCGATTTATCCGATAGCTTGGCATATAATGACGGAACACCTATGTTAGCATTCCTGTCCGAGGCGGAAGATGAAGTAGAGTTGGAGTATAATGAGGCAACTTCCAGATTCAAATCCGGTTGGTTCAGTACAAGGTCTTTTGAAAAGATGGCTGTTCGTTTCTCTGGAAGGGGCACTTATCTGCTGATAGTACGGTTTAAACCTGCATCTTTTTACCGCTTGTTTGGGTTGGATGCCAAAAAACTCAATACCCGTCCTTTCTGGAATTTGCAATCCATATTTCATGATTCGGATGCTTTGCTGGAAGAAATGCAGCAATGTGGGGAAGTGGAAGAGAAGATAGAACTTTTAGAAAACTGTATCCGCGATGTCCTATCCGTAAATGAAAAATCTAATAAGCTGCTGGATGAGGCCATTCGCTATATCAAGTTGCATAAAGGAACATTATCCATCGATGAATTAAAGTCTCATTTAGGCGTTAACTATAAATGGCTGGAACGAAACTTTTCCGAAGCAGTCGGCATGACGCCCAAGTGTTACTCTTCTTTGCAGCGGTTCATCCATGCTTATACCGCTTTTCGAGTACAGAAAGATTTGGTTCGCATTACTGCGGATAGTGGTTATAGCGACACGAATCATTTCATTAAGGACTTTAAGAAGTATACCGGACAAACTCCCATGCAGTATTTGCGTGCATACAATATGAAATCCTGCCTCACAGAATCGTGAAGCAGGATTTCTCTTGAAAAGTCTAGTTTAGATTGTTCCGTTGTTTTGTAGAGAGTGGCAGCGATTTATACTCCCTGTATTCTCTGTAATCTTGTCCGGGAACAGTTATCGGATCGTCATAAGTTTCGTATATGTGCAATTTGTCGGTAGTCAGCTGTTTAATTTCCCAATATAACCCGCTATCCATATAGATAATCTTAAAATTAGGTATTGTGAACGACCAACGGAAATAACCCATATTCTCGGAGACTTCTCCATCATCATAGTTCCACACGAATTTACGGGAGCCAGTGGCGTCACTTTTGAAAACCCACAATTCGTATACATCGCACTCTCTGCCGTCATACGACGTCATGTGGTAGGATCGTTCCCATCCCTCGTTCTTGGTCAAGTTGTCGATAATCTCTTGTTGCCCGTCGTCGTAGTAGCCCGATTTCTCGACGCAGCCCGTCAGCAGGGAGAGAATGATAAGCGACAAATAGATATATGGCCTTTTTATCATGGATGTGAAATATTAAGTCTTGCGATGGTGGTGTTGCTGTCGCAACTGCTTGCTACTCCGAAGTTCCATTCCGTATCCGGCTGGGCTGCATGCCATGCAAAGCGGGGAGCAATCATTCTATATCCTACACCGCAAAACAGCACGTTCACCATTTGTCTGTTGCCGTTTTCTTTCATTTCACAAGAAACGAGGAATGCCCAACCTGCATTCTTGTAGGCTTGTGGAAAGAGTTCAATGGATGTTTCAATATCCCCGCTTCCATAAACGGTGTATTCCTTTTCGCTATCGGTTACTTTTAAGGAAGCAGTCCTGGGATAGTAACTGCGGGTAGCTTCATTCTCATTCATCCTTTCCAGCACTATAGGGGAATCGCTTTTGGTACGGCTCACATAGACTTCGTTGCCGGTCATCATCACCACATAATCCACTCCGTGATTGGACGCAAATTGTCCCGACAGTTTGCTTACCCGGTCGACACTCTGCTGAAATACATCAAGATTCAACGAATTGACGACAGCCAACTCTTCCGCACCGTCATTGGTGATATAAGACAAAGCAGTAGTCCGCTTATTGGGATTGATATAATACTCATGCGTCGTCTTGTTTATGTCGACGAATCTGTTCAGTACCTCTGCGTCCTGCTCATAGCTTCTGCTTGCTTGTTCGGACGGAACGTCAAAATCATCTTGGCAGCCTTGAATGGACAGAGCCACTAATGCCATTAACAGAATATGTATACGTTTCATAATTATGTATTTTGAGAGTGATTCTTCTTTATCGAACGTTTAATTCTACTTTTGTATGGTATCATTAGTCTTTAATGTTTAACTCGCTACAAATTAAGTGCATAAAAAAGAGAAAAGCCTTGAACGAATTCAAGGCCTTCAAAATAAAGTGATAATCCTATGATTTTTTAACAAAATTCTATTCCCTTGATATTCTTTCGTATATGGCTGATTGTTTCAGGAGTAACCCGGAGAAAAGAAGCTATCTCCCTGAGTGTGATATAATTGAGAAAATCTGGATAGCGTCTTACTAAATCCACATATAGTTCAGTAGGTGTTTTGCAGTAAATATCCAGCAAGCGCTTATAAGTCTGGACAAAGAGCTCTTCCGCTAAAATTTTTTCCAATTCCTGAGTAGATTTGTCGGTGGAAAAGAAGTTGGTTATTTCTTGGGCAGATGCATAATATATCAGAGAATCGGTGGTTGCCTGAATGCTTACCATTGCTTTCTCCTTTTTTATGCATTGTGGGTAATCACCGACATATTCTCCTGCAAAAGCATAGCCTACAATGTGTTCACATCCGTTTTCATCCGTACAGACATAGCGGAACATACCTTTCTCGACATAGGCGGCATGTGTCGTGACAATGCCTTGCTCCGCAAAATATTCTTTTTTCTTCATTTCCTTGCATCGTCCATGATCCAAAAAGAATTTTTTGAATATGGAGAATTCTTCACGCTCCGTATAGTTATTAAAGCCTTTCATGTGTGTAGATTAGTTTTTGTCTTATTGATAGCAAAAATACAAAAGGGAGAATAAAAAGTATATTATCAGATTAATAAAAAAGATTATTTAGGCAGAAGGCTTTAATTTTATGGTTTATTTATTTTTTCAGGTAATTGTCTGTCTATTGACGTTAATGCTAATATTCCTTGCTTATCTCTATTAAATAGTCTACCTTTGTTTAATAAACAGTGGTATTTACATGTGCATGTTAGTGATATTGAGATGTGCATGTTGATGCTACTTACATGTGCATGTCAGTAGTTCTAACATGTGCATGTAGGTATCTGTATTCTTTAAAGAAAGACGGACTGTTTAATAATAAAGCGTTAACTGTTAATACATTTGATATATGGCAATCCCTTACATTGTCTGCCGCAAGGTAGATGCAACGAAAAAAGAAAAACCGCAATTGTGGTATGCCGTCGGCAAGAAAATGCAGAAGAAAAGCGGCAGAACGGAGCGAGACGTAGCACATCGGGTAGCTCAACGGACTGGTTTTCACCCGGGAGTGGTAGAAGCTGTCCTGGCTGCAACAGGTGAAATCATTGAAGAGGAGTTGAGCGACGGACGCTCTGTGACGTTACGCGGCATCGGGTCGTTTCAGACGGCAGTCACGAGCAAGGGTTCGAACATCCGGAAGATGTGTTGCCACATTCCGTCAGACTCTCACGCGTGTACTTTAAGGCGGATCGTATGCTGACGCTGGCCGTGAAACGTGCGGGATGCCATCGGATTCCGTTTAAGTATTACTTCCCGAAAGAGCTGCTGACGAAGAAGATGGAACTGGCTGACAAGCAGGCGGAACGGGAAGAGGATGAGATGGATGGAGCAGAATGCAGCTGAAGAACGGAATGAGTAAATTGTATTTTATAAAAAACAAAATGGATAATGTTTTGTATTTTATAAAATACAATTTATCTTTGTAAGAAATAAAATAACCTTGATGCGGATGAAACAATTATTTGCTACTTCATATCAACTCATAGAACGCACTTCGACAGAATTTGTAAGATATCTGTATAACGAAATACGTTGGGGAAATAGGCTGATTGCTATAACAGGCGCCCGTGGTTCAGGCAAAACAACGCTTATGCTCCAGTATATCAAAGAGCATTACACTGCATACAGTAATGAAGCTCTGTACGCTTCATTAGATAATATCTGGTTTTTCAGGCACTCGTTGCTTGAGTTGGCAGATGAATTCCACAAAATGGGTGGCAAGACATTGTTTCTGGATGAAGTGCATAAGTATCCGACGTGGTCTGTAGAAATAAAGAATATCTATGATAGCTATCCGGATATGAAAGTTGTTTTTACCGGTTCTTCTCTGTTGGAAATTCATAAGGGAGAGGCTGATTTATCCAGGCGAGCTGTCATTTATCATCTGCATGGATTGTCATTTCGCGAGTTTTTAATGTTTGAGTATGGGCATAAGGTAGAAACGGTTACTTTATCCGATATATTGACGAGACATGTGGAAATAGCGATGAATGTGGGAAAGGTAATCAAGCCGCTTGTTGCATTCAAAGAATATTTATCTTATGGATATTATCCTTTTTATAAAGAAGATAAGGTTTTGTATCATGAAAAATTATTGGCAACACTGAATATAATTCTGGATGTGGATTTACCTTCTACTGAAAAGATAGACTATTACTCTATCGGAAAGATGAAAAAGTTGTTTGCCATACTTGCTGAACTTGTACCTTACATTCCTAATGTATCGGCTTTAAGTAAAGAGCTGGAGGTTACGCGGATTTCTTTGCTGAACTATCTGTTTTATCTTCAGAAAGCTCAAGGTCTATTGTTACTTGATAAAGAAGCATCCGGTATAAAGCAATTAGCTAAGCCGGAAAAGATTTACTTAGGTAATACGAACTATGCCTATGCATTGGGAGGTGATAAGACTGATGTTGGGAATGTGAGGGAAACTTTTTTCTTCAACCAGACCCGGGTTCGCCATGCTGTGACTTACTCTCCTAAGGTCGATTTTATTCTTGATGGAACTTATAGTTTTGAGATTGGAGGAAAGAATAAAACGAAGGAACAATTGAGGGAAGTCCCCAATGGATATTTGGCGCTTGATAATATTGAAGTGGGATATGGAAACCAGATACCGCTTTGGATATTTGGATTAATGTATTGATAGAGTTTGAACAATAATAGAGAAAAATAAATATGAAGATATTTCCTACTCAAAGCATCAAAGAGTTGGATGCTTACACAATAGAAAATGAACCGATTGCTTCCATCGACCTGATGGAGCGTGCCTCGCAGGCATTGACAAAAGCGATTACGAAACGCTGGGAAGCTGAAACACCGGTTACGGTATTTGCCGGACCGGGCAATAATGGTGGAGATGCATTGGCAGTCTCCCGATTGCTGGCGGAAAAAGGTTACCAGGTATCGGTTTATCTGTTTAATACCAAAGGAGAACTTTCTCCCGATTGCGAGGCGAACAAGGAACGACTGGCGGATGTGAAGAATGTGGATTTCCATGAAGTGACATCACAATTCGTCCCGCCCGTGCTGACGGTTGACCATGTGGTTATCGACGGACTGTTCGGTAGTGGATTGAACAAGCCGCTGAGTGGTGGCTTTGCTGCCGTGGTGAAGTATATCAATGCTTCGTCGGCACAGATCGTGGCTATTGATGTTCCTTCGGGATTGATGGGGGAGGAGAATACCTTCAATATCAAAGCTAATATTGTCCGGGCGGATGTGACCCTGAGTCTGCAATTGCCGAAGCTGGCTTTTCTCTTTGCAGAGAATCAGGAGTTCGTGGGTGAATGGGAATTGCTGGATATCGGTCTGAGTGAAGATGCGATAGAGGAGATGGCGACTGATTATAGTCTGTTGGAGGCTGAGGATATGCAGGATCTGTTGAAACCGAGAAATAAGTTTGCCCATAAAGGAGACTTCGGACGCGCCTTGCTTATTGCTGGTTCGCAAGGAATGGCGGGAGCGTCGGTGCTTGCCGCAAAAGCTTGCCTGCGCTCTGGGGTAGGGTGCTGACGATGCATGTGCCTTATTGTAACAATATGATTGTGCAGACTTCCGTGCCGGAGGCTATGACAGAACTGGACCCCAGTGATACCTGCTTTGCCTGTCCTACGGATACGGATGATTATCAGGCAGTGGGCATCGGTCCGGGTCTGGGAAAGGCGGAAGAGACAGAGGGCGCGGTATTGGAACAGATAGACAGTTGTTTATCTCCTATGGTAGTGGATGCTGATGCTTTGAATGTACTGGCAGGGCATCGCAATTATATCGGACGCTTACCGAAAGGGAGTATTCTGACACCGCATCCGAAAGAACTGGAACGGTTGGTAGGAAAGTGTCAGGACTCTTATGAACGCTTAACGAAAGCACGTGAGTTGGCGCGAACATCAGGAACATATATCATCTTGAAAGGTGCTTACTCTGTGGTTATTACTCCGCAAGGGAAGTGTTATTTTAATACTACAGGTAATCCGGGTATGGCAACAGGTGGCAGTGGAGATGTTTTGACGGGTGTAGTGCTGGCTTTGTTGGCACAGGGTTATGCTTCGGAAGATGCAGCCTGCCTGGCGATGTATGTTCACGGGCTTGCCGGAGACATTGCTTGCAAGAAGTATGGGGCGATAGGAATGACAGCCGGGGATATCGTGACGTGTCTGCCGTTGGCGTGGAGGATGATGGAAGAATGAAAAGACAAGATATCAGGTTTTAAGTATGCAGTGTTATGGTGCAGTCTTAATACTGCAATACTTAAAACTTAATACCTAATTTATTATTTTCCTCTCGTCGTAATATGGAAGCATCCTTGCTTCAACTCATACTTTATATAGCATTTATCCGCTTTCCGCAAGTCGCGCAATACTTCGGAAAGTACGAGTTTCAATGTATCTGAACTGACATCCTGTAGCGGGCGTCCATCTTCATCTTCCACTTTCTTGAAGCGCTTCCAACTGACATCGAATGTAGTTCCGTAGAAATGCGCAGAGTTTGCCGAAGCATTGCCATTGCGGCGACGCAGGCGTTTTACGTCGTCTTCGGTGCGGAGTACGGAGGTTACGATTATTTTATTGGGGTTTAGTCCTTTGGCGGTCAGCGAGTCAAGGAAATTGTTACCGATGGTATCCAGTAGTTGTGCTGCACCTTTAATGAGATATGGGATGGAGTGTGTCAGCGAGTCTACTACATATAAATCGTTGGTTTCGATGTGCTGAAGTTTTTCCTTCATGTGTTCGGCCTCTTTGCGGGAGGCAATTGGCGTAATGCCTATGGCTTTTGCGGCATCTGGAGAGGCTTCATACCAGTCAACCGTGGGTCGGCG
>ERZ791618.623-NODE-623-length-15812-cov-2.230501_pt1 | contig 15812 bp, 14 predicted proteins | sample MGYA00510059_ERZ791618 | MGnify/ENA primary metagenome ERZ791618 (study PRJEB30046, sample SAMN00715159) | human gut metagenome | study: EMG produced TPA metagenomics assembly of the A metagenome-wide association study of gut microbiota in type 2...
ATATTAGATCACAGCAAACTTAAAAATCGTATCACTATGATGTTAAAAAGAAGAACAAACAATTGGGCACGTTTGAAGCTATTGCTTTTTGTGCCCGTAGCCGCCGGAACGCTTTATGCTTTTGCACGGCCGGAAGTTAAGAAAACAGTGGAACAGGTGATAAACAACCCTGTGAGTGTGAAACAAGATTCAGTCCAAGAGGGTGAACTGCAACAATTGGAAGCTTTCTTCACGCGTAAAGCAAACGACGCTATGGGTGGAAAGAAGGAGTACAGGCCTGAGAAGCCGATGCGGACTTGCAACTTTTTTGTGAACATGAATAATAAGATGATGCTGGATCAGGAATTGATTAAGGAATATGATGTAGAAACATTGTCAATTCGACTTACCAATTTATTGAGAAATTCATACCAGAAAGCTGTAAAGCAAGATGAAGACCAATTGTTTGTGCTACTTGTAAAGTACGACCGTGGCTCATCATCTACTGCTATCACTTCTTATTTACGAACCATAAAAGAGGCTTATTTGCAGGTTCGTGGAGAGATTTCCGGAGAATTGGGCGGAGTTTCCGAAGCTCGTTTAGATAGTTTGCTTCCTATATTCGTATCTTTTGGAGAACCTAAAATTTACAGTTCGAAATATAAGACGGTCTCAGATCAGATTTTACCTATAGAAATATCTGTGTATCCGCAAGGAGGTGGTAAAAGTTTGGTTATTACAAACCCTTCTTTTCAAGAGTTGGAATTGATGTTGAAAGATTATAAAGCGAATACTAATTATGAAAGTATAGCAGTTAGTCTTAAGCTTAATAAAGATGTTTCTATGGGGATAGTAAAGGATGTGAAAGAAGTGATCCGGAAGAACTTGTATAATAAGTAATATACTACTTGATAATGGAATTATAGTGTCTGGTCCGTGTCCGGTCCGTACCAAGTCCGTACTTGCTCCGTATAAAGTCCCTTTTATTCGGACCAGATACGGAGCAGGTATGGACTTGACACGGACTTGATACGTTTTTGATATTGAAAGAGAGTACCTTATCTGATCTTAATTTCACAATTATCCAGACTTTCAATAATCGCCAGGGATTCAACATGTATACCTTGCTCACGCAGTTCATCTCCTCCATGTTGAAAAGCCTTTTCTATAATGAAGCCCATACCTACCAGTTCGGCACCGGCCTGTTTCACAAGTTCCATAATGCCTTTGGCTGCATTTCCATTAGCCAAGAAATCGTCTATAAAGAGTACCGGTCGCCCGGACGAAGAAAATCTTCACTGACACATACATCATACGAGCGTTGTTTGGTGAAAGAATAAACAGAGGTCACCAACATATTTTCCATGGTACTGGGCCTTTTCTTTTTGGCGAAAACTACGGGTAGTTCCAATAGATAACCTACCATGATGGCAGGAGCAATGCCACTGGCCTCTACTGTGATAATTTTGTTGATTGGGGTAGAGGCAAAGCGTCTGACAAACTCCACACCGATAGATTTCATCAAAATAGGGTCCATTTGGTGATTGATGAAATTGTCTACTTTCAGTATGCCTCCCGGGTAGCATTTCCCATCCTTCAGGATACGGTCTTTCAGTATTTTCATGTTTTATATATCTTATTTTGAATGTCTATTTCATTGGTTCGGTTTCCTCTTCTTCTGATTCTTCTTCCTGAGGCAGCAGCCTTGCTGATATCCGTTTTTTAGGAGTAAGACTCATGTTACGCAGAAGTTCAGCTTGCCTTACCACACTACCGTTGCCATCAGAGAGCTGGTTGTACGCCTTGTCATAATCTCTCTGCATTCCGTTCAGACTGTCGCCGATACGCAGGAAAGTATCTGTAAATCCGGCAATCTTTTCGTAAAGCAACGTTCCTCGTTTGATAATATCCTGCACATTTTTTACTTGATTCTCCCGTTTCCAGAGGTCGAGAGAGAGGCGGAGTGCACTGATCAGGTTGGTCGGGCTCATTAATACCACCTTCTTTTTATAAGCATACTCCCATAAATTAGTATCCGCTTTAATGGCTGTCAGATAGGCTGCTTCAGTAGGGATAAACATCATTACAAAGTCCGGCGCTTTAGCGTCATAATGTGAATAATCCTTCTGACTGAGTTCATCGACGTGAGCCCGCACCGATTGCAGATGTGCCTTTAGCCAGCGTGTTTCTTCATCTTTATTTTCGGCCGAATTATAAGCAGCATAGGCAGTTAGAGACACTTTAGAGTCAATAATCATTTCCCGGTCGTCCGGATACCTAACGATAATATCCGGCTGCATTTTCTGACCACTTTCTTCATTGGTCAGCATTTCACCTTGCTCGTTTTTTAGGAATTCCTGACGGAAGTAGTGTTCACCTTCTATCAACCCGGAGGCCTGCAACAGGCGTTCCAGTATCATTTCCCCCCAGTTACCCTGTATCTTGGAGTCGCCTTTCAAGGCACGGGTCAGGTTGTTGGCATCTTCACTGATACGATTGTTTAATTCCACCAGATCCTTGATGCGTTCTTCCAAAGAAAAACGTTGTTTAGACTCTTTGTCATACACTTGTTCCACCTTTTCCCGGAAGTCTTTCAGGTTTTCTCCCAAGGGACGGAGCAAATTGCTGAGATGTTCTGAATTTAGCTTAGTAAAATCCTCTGCCTTACTCTTGAAAATCCGATTGGAGAGATTTTCGAACTCTGTGCTCATACGTTTGTGTAAGGCTTCCGCTTCTTCTACTTGCAATTTTAGGCGCTCTTCCCATTGTTTCTGTTGTTCTGCCAATCTCAGGTTGAAAGATTTTTCCTGCTCTGCCAGCCGTTCGGCTGTTATGGCTTTTTCACGTGCAATCCGTTCTTCTACCGTACGATTCAGTAACTCCTCGCGTTCGCGGGTGGCTTGCAGTTGTGCGGATAGGGCAGCACTTTTTCGACCGGCTATTAAGTAACCTATGCCGGCACCTACGATGAGTCCGATAATCAGGAAAACAATATCCATGCTTATTCAGTCAATATTTCGTTGCCATTCTCAGTAATCAAAATCATGCTTTCCCACTGTGCTGAGGGGAGCCCGTCGTCAGTGCAGACTGTCCATCCGTCGGCTTCATCAATGAAGACTTCATAAGTTCCCATATTTATCATCGGTTCGATGGTGAAAGTCATTCCCGGAACGATAAGCATTCCTGTACCGCGCTTGCCAAAGTGTTCTACGTCCGGTTCTTCATGGAACTTAATTCCTACACCGTGTCCGCACAAATCGCGTACTACACTATATCCGTTTTTCTCGGCATGCTCCTGAATGGCTGCGCCTACATCTCCGAGGCGTGCCCAAGGTTGTGCTGTCTGTACGCCTATGTTACGACATTCCTTTGCAACTTGTACCAGGCGTTGCAGTTCCGGTTTCACTTCTCCAATCATGTACATGCGTGAAGCGTCCGAGAAATATCCCTTATAAATAGTCGAAACATCCACGTTCACAATATCTCCGTTACGCAGAAACTCTTTGGTACTCGGTATACCATGGCATACGACATCATTGATGCTTGTACATACACTTTTAGGGAAACCTTCGTACATGAAAGGGGCCGGAATGGCATCATGATCTGTTGTAAATTCATATACCATATGATCTATTTCTGCTGTCGACATCCCTTCACGGATATTTGCCGAGATATAATCCAACAATGCAGTATTGATTTTTGCACTTTCGCGAATACCTGCCAATTGCTCCTCAGTACGCAATAAATGGCGTGACGGTAATTTGTAGCCTTCCTTTTTATAGTGCTGAATTTTCTCTTCTACTTCGTCGGAATAATTTTTAGGAGTAAACCGGACTCCTTTTATGAACTTTTTCATTGTCTTCTTCTATTAATAGTTGCTACAAAAATAGGTAATAATATAGTAATTATGAATTTTAAATTATAAATTATGAATTGCCGTGCGGATGATTGCACAACCATTCATAATTTATAGTTCATAATTTATAATTCGAAATTTTAATCTCACTTCTCGAATTATCGATTCGCTTTACCTGAATTTGGGTTTTGATCCGTTCGCGCAGCCCTTCTACATGACTGATGATGCCTACTTTCTTGCCACCCATCTGGTGTAGCTTTTCCAAAGTATCCATCACTGTATTCAGATAATCGCTGCTCAGTGTTCCAAATCCTTCATCGATAAACAGGGTATCTACTGACAGGCTGTGGCGGCTGAGGGCAGAGAGTCCTAAGGCGAGTGATAAAGATACCAGAAAGCTCTCTCCACCGGACAGGGTGCAGGCTGGGCGTGGCGTGCCTCCCTGATAAAAATCGCGCAGCAAGATAGTGAGTGAACCAGCCTGGCATTCCAATTCGTAGCGCTTGGTGAGATGTTGCAGGTAGAAATTTGCTCCATTGAGCAGTTCTTTCAGTACAAAACTTTGTGCGATGTTTCGGAAATTCTTTCCTTTCTCGTCACCAAAGTGATGGCAAAGACGGTCCCATTTCAAGTACACTTCCCGCAATTCGTCCGCACGTTTCTTCTCGTCCTTTATCCGGGCGATGTTCTTAGTGTTTTCTTCCAATTGGATTTTCAGCCGTATGAGGGCCTGATTGCTTACTGCAATTTTCTCATCTAAAGCTATGATAAGGCTGTCCAGACTTTCAAGGTTTTCTTCCTCTTCCATTCTCGGTTTCTTGCTTTGGTGTTCTTCCAGTTGCCCGGTTGTTAGCTTGAAAGCGGTTTGTGCGGCTACTTCTTCTTCTTTAAGCCTTTGTTGACCGGTACGCAAGTTTTCTATTTGCTCGCTAGAGTAGGAGGAAAGAGCAATGAGGCGTGCTTCGTTCATATCCGGATGTATAGTATAGAATGCTGTAAGGTTGGCTTGCAGCTCGTTGATGTTTTTTCGGACAGATGAGATGTTTTGTTTCAATCCGCTGACTTCAGAGTTCAGGGTATTCCATGCCATTCCTAGATTTTTGATTTCCATTCTTTCCTCTGTTGGCAGGTTTTTCCATTCGGGAAATGCTGTGTAGATCAGATCCTGCGTTGCTGATACACTATCCAGCTCTTTCTCTATGAGGGAAATGGTTGCTTTTAATTCCGATTGCCTGTTCTGTGCCAGTTTATAATGTACTGTAGACTTTTGTAAGCGTTCGATAAATGAGGTAGGAGCAGCACTCCATTCTGTTTGCCATCCTTCCCAAAGAATAAGTGGGCTGACACGTTCCAGTGTGGTGCGAATGATATCCTTTTCACTTTCGGTTAGCGAATGTTTATTAGTGATATCATTTTTTAGTTTCGTCAGATTCTTGTCAGCAGTATCGAAAGCATTTCGGGCGACCTCCACCACTTTCTGATGTTCATCTTTTAAGTACTGCAATCGGGAGATATTGTTGGAGAGGATTTGTACTTCGTTCAACCTGGCATTGATGTCTTCAAGGTGCTGTTTGTTTTCTTGAATTTGTCTTTCCAGGATATCTCTGGTATCATTTGAGATTATTAGAATATTACACTGACGGCATGTTTCTTCAGTTTCAGTTTGAATAAATTCATATCCTTTCCGGGCTTTATCTGCTGCCAGACGACTCCCTGCTATCATATCCTCATAGGTTTTGGTCTCCGTCCGGTTACTATTCAAAGTTTGTTCTGCTTCCTTGTATTCTTTCTCTTTTGTCTCCAGCGATTGTCGGATAGGGGCAAGTACAGACTGAAAATCTTCATTCTTGCTGAGTGATTCTATCTTTTGACCACATACCGGACACATATCTCCTACAGAAAGGCGGGCACGGGCTTCTTGTGCCCACTCTTCCACAGCTTCTTTTTGTTTGTCGTAGAGCATTTTGATCTCATCGTAGGCTTTCTTTTTAGTGTCGAACCTGTTTCCCAGTTCTTCGTGTTGTTTTTTGCTGGTTTGCAGCTTTATTTCCAGAGATTTCAGGCTTTCTTCTGCTATGTTCAGGGCTGCCTTTTTCTCTCCTAATAGTATCAGGGTATTTTGAGCTTTTAGCAACTTTTCCTTAGCCGTTTCCAATACATTCTTCTTTTCCTGTAGGACATTTTGATTCATGGATTCAAGCCGGGCATTCAATAAGTTTATCTCTTGCTGCTTAATCTGATTTTCTTCATTTTTCCGATTGAAATCATTTTCTTTATTCGTGCGTTCCTGTTCCCGGACAGGCTGCTGCCGGGACAATTCTGCTATTTGTTTTTCGTAGGCAGCGATGCGTGAGTGAGCAGAAAGCACAGCATTCAGGTCTGTAACGATGGATTGACTTTGCTCGAACATAGGTAGGAGCGGGGCGTGAGTTTGCAGATACTCTTCGGCAAGTATTAGTTTTGCTTGCAATTCTTTCAGATTTTCCTTCAACCATGAACAACCACTACTGAGGTAGATGAAACTCTTTTTCAACTTCTCAGTTTGCTCTCTGTCTTTTTCCTGTTGCTGTTGTTGCTGTTTGAGAGAAAATAACCAGTTACGGGCATCTGCAGTATTATTCCAGTCTTTTATCAATAGTTCTTTTTGCAGGAAGTCATCCGATTGCAATTGTTCCTTTTTCCTTTCCCAGTTCTTTTGTTGGTTTTCTTGAGTGAGGATCAGTTCAGCAAACCGCTTCAGCCAGTCACGTTTCAGTACTGCTGTATTCTTTTGTACGGTATTTCCATTGATATCAGCATTTAGTGTAGTTGTAGTTTCGGAGATTTTGTTTATCTCTTCATTGGTCAGCACATGGATACCTTCCAGTTTTTGGTTCTGATTCTCATATTCTATGCGTTTCTCTTTGGTGATGGCGTAAATCTTTGCACCTATTTCAGAATAGATTCCGGTACCTGTCAGTTTCTCCAGGATATCCGACTTTTCACTCTCCTTACTCTGAAGAAATTTGGTAAAATCTCCCTGTGCCAGGAGAGTAGTACGGCAGAATTGCTCAAAACTTAACCCTACGGCTGCTTGTATTTCGGCTTTTATCTCATTTTTCTTAGTGATTTGGAGATTCGTTTTCCGGTTCTCTAATGTCCACTTTGCATCTTGAATGGCACCCGATGCTTTTCGGTGTGCACGGGCTACGTACCACTTGGCAGTATAAGGTATCTCGTTTGAACCGGTGAACTCAGTTCCGTCCACGCCTCGTTGGTATTTCTGCGCATCAATTGACGGCTGTCGTTTATTGCCACATCCTCTTTCTTAGAAGAAAAAGTTTGCCCTATGTCCCTGTACTTTTCGTTTTCTGCCCGTTCCATGCGTGGCGTTTCATTGTAGAGTGCCAGACAAATGGCATCGAGTAATGTTGTTTTGCCGGCACCCGTCTCCCCACAAATCAGAAACAGGGATTCTTCGCTCAGTGGTCCATTTTCAAAGTCAATCACAGCATCTTCTATGGATGCCAGATTTTTTATAGTCAGTTTTTGAAGTTTCATGATTCACTACAGATTATAGGGAATTAATGCAGAATGCTTTTCTCTTTTACCTTTTGTACTACACTATTCATCAGTTCGCAGAGTTCCTCATCCATTTCTTCTCCTTCTGCTTCCTTAAAATAAAGTTTTGCTATTTCCAATGGGGACATTTCCTGCATTTCCTGAATAGAGATATGCTTGGTTTCATCATCTGAAGTATACTTCTCCCGATTGGGCTTGATATAGCAGAATTTGCAGTTCTTCCCTTTTACCGCGTTCGATGCACGTTCGTTGCAGTCGGGCGCCAGATAGTCTTTTATCAGAACATTCAAGCGGATATAAGCCGGTTTGTCATCCGGGTATTCCTCCAGCAGTTTTATAGCTTCTTCAAAATCTACAGCTTCCTTGGGTAGTGTGATGAGCGGCATCGGATTCTCTATTTCAATTGTTTTGATCTGAGGCGCTTTTTCTCCTTGTATTTCAACAATGGAAACAGAATGTGGATAAGCCTCGTCGAAGCTGACAGGCAGGGGAGTGCCACAATACCGTGCACAATGCCTGCTTCCTTTAATGTTCTGTGGGCAATGGATATGACCGAGTGCCAGATAATCGTATCCTTCGCCCATTGCACTGATAGGGACATATTCTATTCCGCCTATGGTATCGTCATGCCCGGTTTGGTCGCTGCCTTCTATGGAAAGGTGTGCCATCAATACAACAGGCAGTCTTTCTGCATTCATTTTTTCTACTTCGTCCTGCAATGCCTGGAAAAAGCGTGCCTGCCGTTCTTCTCGAGGTGTTTCTGTGTCCAGTATGGGAAGTTTTGCGGATAGACGTGAGGTACGGCGATAATATATCCTTTTAGTATTCCTCTGTCGTTTCTCACTTCCACGATATGTTTTTCCAGGTTTACTTCTTCCTGGTTTCGTTCTATGTTTCCTACTACCTTTACACCGAAATGGTTCCACAGGCTACTGTCTATCTCTAATTTCGAACTGCTGTCGTGGTTTCCGGCAGTTACTACAATCGTCATTTCGGGGCATGCCCTGTGAATTTCGAGCATACCGTCTGTGTACATCTTCTGTGTACTTGCCGATGGGGTGGAGTAGTGGTAGATGTCTCCGCTGACGACCATTGCATCCGGCATTTCTTCTGCCACAATGCGGATTAGTTGCTTTAGGAATGCTTGTTGCTCGCGACTGCGGTCATAGTTGTATAGTGTATGTCCCAGATGCCAGTCGCTGGTATGAAGTATTTTCATGATTTTACTGTTTTCTGCTCTCAAAAGTACGTAGAATATGGAAGATACGCAATTCTCTTTAAAAATCTCTTTACTAAAAACTGGGAATTCTCTGATTTTTAATTAGTTTTGCAATCTAATTTCTCTATGATGTAGGCCTTTTGTTCCTTGTGTGGTAAAGAATGGATACACTTGTAGACTAAACTGTAATTTCGATGAAATATTTGCAAATAATAATCAGAGTGTTTATTATATTAGTTGTTTTTCTTTCGAATGCTGTTAATGTATTTGGCGAAGTCTCCTCAGCATTTAAACCCGGAAATGAAGATAGGATATTGATTCTCAATGCATACAGTGGATCTTCCCGTTGGAGTAACGATTTTATTATCCCCATTTATAATTCTTATCAACATAAAAACTCTCCTTATGTAGTGGATGTGGAACACATGGGTGGGCAATTTATGCATCTGCAAAATGCGGAAGATTTATCAGAATACAAAGAAAACCTCTTTGGAAAATATGCAGACAATCCTCCGAAACTCTTGCTCCTCTTGGGTAGTGCCTCCTGGGGCTTGCTGAAAGAGAGTATAGAAAAGCAATGGAAAGATGTTCCCGTTATTCTCTGCACCGAAACGGATTATGTAGGTCCACAAGAGGCCTACTTGCACAGGCGAGCCATTGCGGCGGAAGAGAGAACACCTTTGACAGATTATCAAGGCAATCTGTCGCTGACCGTGTTTCATGTGCCTGCCTATCTTAAAGAAACTGTTTTGTTGATGCAGAATCTGATGCCTGAAATGGATGAACTTATTTTCTTGTCAGATGCCCGTTACATAAGTGCCCAATTTCGCTCGGATTTAAAAGAGATTGTGAATAAAGACTTTCCGGAGCTTGAAATAAAAGATTATGTTGCCGGTGAAATGACTACCGATGAATTGGCTGATTCACTGGCCCATGCAGAGGAGAATAGTGGTGTTCTCTTTTGCTCATGGTATCAGGAAAATGCTCAAAAAGGGAATGCTGTATTGACCAATAATATTTCCAGAATCCTCAGCTATTATTCTTCTTCACCTATTTTTTCATTAGACAATACCGGATTGCAACGGAATGGTATGATAGGTGGTTACTTTTTGGATGAGAAGACAATCGGAAGGAACATTACAGAAATAACTGCCGGCGTTTTAGCTGATAATAACGTGAAAGGTGTTCATATGGTGAATTGTGGGACTCCCGCTCCTATGTTCAACTATTACGATCTTACAGAAGCCGGATTATCACCTAAGTTGTGCCCTCCCAATTCTGTTTTTTATATGATGCCTCCTTCTTTCTGGGAGCAACACAAATATAGTGTCATTTTGGGAATTACCACAATTCTGATTTTATTTATGTGGATGTGGTTGTGGTGGTTGTATAAGAGCAGAAGAAAGCAAGCCGAACAGATAAAGCTGATGACCAGCTATCACAGTTTGTTTGAGAATATGCCCATCGTTTATTTGAAGCAACAGCTGGTTTATGATTCTGCCGGAAAGATTGTAGACTACATCACAGTGGAAGCAAATCCCCGTTTCGAAAAATATTTCAAGTCTATGGGGGAGGTGATTGGTAAAAGAGGGAGTGAAGCAGATCCGAAAGGCTTTGAAAGGATGTGTCACCTCTATAGTATGGTCAACTCTACTCAGAAGGAGCTTTCATACCAATACTATTACGAAAATATAGGCAATTACTTCAATGTAATTCTGACTCCCTCTAAGCATAAGGGATACATTGATGTATTCTGTGTGGATAATACCGAGTTAGCCGAGACACAACAGATGTTACGATCTGCTAATCATAAATTATCAATGTCGCTGGACGTGGCTAATATCGTTCCCTGGAAATGGGATTTGGAGAAAGGTACTATGCTTTGTGACGTAAACCGTCCGGTAGAGCTTAGCCATGATGATAGCATGATGAACGAGGAACAACTTTCCGTTCCTGACTACCAATATTTTGCCAAAATTTGCAAGGAAGACAGAGACCGGGTAAAGAGGGCTTATAAGGAGTTGACGGAAGGTAATGTTTCTAAGATCAGAGAAGAATATCGCGTGATAGTTCGTAAGAATGGAATATCGCGTTATGAATGGGTTGAGGCTCAGGCCACTGTGGATAAGAGGGATGAAAAAGGTAATCCGATAACTTTGGTAGGTTCTTCTCTCGTGATAACCGGACGAAAGAAAATGGAAGAAGATCTGATTACGGCAAAAGAGAAAGCTGAAGAATCAAATCGTCTGAAGTCTGCTTTCCTGGCCAATATGAGTCATGAAATACGTACTCCACTCAATGCTATTGTCGGCTTCTCCAGTATTTTGGCAGATGCGGAAGAGCCGGAAGAAAAAGAAGAATATATCAATATTATTGAGAATAATAATACACTGTTGCTGCAGCTGGTAGGAGATATTTTAGAACTTTCTAAGATTGAGTCCGGAACGCTGGAATTTGTATTTTCCGATTTAGATCTGAATGCATTGTTTAAGGAGATAGAAGAATCTGCCCAACTTCGTCAGAAGAATGAAACTGTCCCCATCCGATATATACCGGAAATGCCGGACTGTACTGTAAATATCGAGAGGAACAGGCTGACACAGGTTATGACGAATATGCTTAATAATGCTATGAAGTTTACTTATAGTGGAAGCATCACTTTCGGTTATAGACTGAAGGATACTGATTTCCTTTATTTTTATGTTACGGATACGGGATGTGGAATTGAAGAGGATAAGAAAGATACTGTTTTTGGTCGTTTTGTGAAACTCGATTCTTTTTCTCAAGGTACAGGATTGGGACTGTCTATCTGCCAGAGTGTTGTCGAGAATTTGGGCGGTAGCGTAGGCGTTGAATCGGAACCTGGCAAGGGCTCTACTTTCTGGTTTACTCTTCCTTATCATCCTGTGGAACTCAAGTCGACGAGAGAACAGAAAGAACACCGGTTGAGTAAAGTAGAGAAGCTCACCGTTTTAATAGCTGAAGATAATGAAAGCAATTTCTTGTTATTTGAATCTATTCTGAAACGTAAATATAACATTCTTCATGCTTGGGATGGGGAAGAGGCGGTAGAATTATTTAAGAAATACAATCCTCATTTGATATTGATGGATATCAATATGCCTAAAAAAACGGGCTACGAGGCTACACAGATTATACGTGAAATATCGCCGACAGTTCCTATCATGGCAGTAACGGCTTATGTCTATGCAGAAGATGAGGAACGCATCCTGAATAGTGGTTTCGATGCGTACACTTCTAAACCTATCAATGCACAGAAATTGCAGAGTGATATTGTAGATTTGCTTAAGAAGCAGTTGATCTTCATGTAATCTTATTCTGAAATTGAGCATAAAAAAGAGCTGTACTGTATCCTAAAGGCAGGATTATACAGTACAGCTCTATTTCTTTTATATCAGACCTTATCTGATTACTATTCAGTAATACAAATTGCTACACGATTTTCATTATTGTTAGAGAAAGGTTGAACCTTGTCTCCCTTAAAGTCTACCATGATTCTGTCGGCAGCGATACCTTTTGCTTTCAAAGCCTTCTCAACAGCTAAAGCACGTTCTTTGGAAAGTCGTAGGTTAATGGCTGTTGTACCGGTTCCAGCATCTGCATATCCGCAAATAGAGACTTTTACATCTGCGTTCTTTTGCAGGAATGCAACCAGGTCAGCTATTTTACTTTCTTCAGAAGAACGTATAACAGAAGAATTTATATTGAAGAAGATATTTTCAGTCAAAGGTTTCACTTCCTCTTTTTTCTCCTCTACTGGTGCAGGAACATAAACAGGTTTCGTTTCTTGCTGAACTTCTACTACTGTTTCCACGACCTCCGGAGTATAAGCAACGACAGGTTTTGCCTTTTTGCCACTCTTTCCGAACTTGAATGTAAAACCGGCTAATGCATTAAGCTGCCAGTCAGCATTGTCAGCCTTCTTGGAGTTGAATTTATCCGATACGACATTGGCATTCACTTCAAGATTGAAAGATACATGGTTGCTCAGACGCAAATTTGTACCCAATCCTCCACGACCGGCTACAAAAACCTTTTTGCCGCTCCAGAGATATTGCATGCGGTAACCTGCTGCGTCCAGTGCAACAGCATCGTCATTGTTGAATCCACCGGCAAGACCTACTCCCACGAACATATAAGCGTTGAAGAAACGTTTTGGATTATAGTGGCAGAACAGGTTGCTCAGGTCAAGTGTGGCATCTACGTTTCCTTGCAGATAGTTGAATTTATAGGAATCGTCAAGTGCCGCCCATTTACCTTTTGCTTGCCAGCCACTTGCACCGGCGCGTATTCCCCACAAAGGAGTAAATTTGTATCCGACAGAAAGAGCTGCTGCAGGAGAGATCAGGTCTTTAAAACTGGCCTCACCAACAGTTTCTGCAGCACCTGCCTGTACCTGCATATACCAATGAGGTTTGAATGTTGTTTTACTTTCTTCTGTAACTTGCCCGGAAGATTGAGTATTTTGTGCCAATCCGGCTAAAGTGCTTAGGCATAGAGCCATGAGCATAAAACTTCTTTTTGATTTCATATTCGTTTGTTTTTAAATTTTTTGAGTTCGCGAAATTAACTATTATTTGTTAGATTTATACTATATAACAAAAAATAAAGGATTTTGTTTGCGTTGTAACGCTCATAGGAAAGAATTCTGTTGAGTGGCGTATAATTTACTCATAATCAGTCGCCTGAGATGGCTACACCCTTTGCTCCGGATGGTTACACCCTTTGCCCCGGATGGTTACACCCTTTTGTGCTCAAGGCTACACCATCCGGGTGAAAGGGTGTAGCCCTGTCACAAACATGATTTTTACGTAATAGTCTATGCTGTTTTATATATCTTAGCTATCTTTGCCTACTAAAATATTTAAAGCTACAAGAATATGTTAGGTCGTATCATTGCAATGGTAATAGCTGGAGTGATTATAGTTTATCTGGTTCGTTGGATAGATAACTTTTTCTCCGGATTCCGAAAATGAAAAATATAATAAGCCCCGAAACTTATGATAAATTTCGGGGCTTGTTATGTTCTATTTCTCAATCCATTCTGTTATCTTCTCCGATAGCGGATCAGTTGTCGAGCCATAGGAGGCTACCACTTTCCATTCTCATCTATTAGGAATTTATGGAAATTCCAGCCAACTTTTGCATTTTCCACACCGTTTTCGCTTTTTTCGGTAAGCCATTTATAAAGAGGAGCAATGTCTTTCCCTTTAACAGAGATTTTTGCCATCATTGGGAAGGTAACTCCGTAGTTCAATGTGCAGAATTCTTTGATTTCCTCATTACTGCCTGGCTCCTGACTCAGGAAATTATTGGCAGGAAAGCCTATTATTACAAAATTGTCTTTTCCATACTTTTTATATAACTCTTCAAGCTTGGCATATTGCGGAGTGAAGCCACATTTGGATGCTACGTTAACTACCAGTACTTTCTTTCCCTTAAAGGTGGAAAGTGATAAATCTTCTCCATCAATCGTCTTGACTGTGAAGTCATAAAAACTTTTCTGCTGTGCATGGGCAGCTATTGCTGTTATTGCCATAAATAGACTTATAATAATTGTTTTCATATTACTGTTCTGTTTATATATAAAAACAAAATGAAGACATAAATGGTTTATTATTGAAATAAAAAATAGACTACCTTTGCACCCCGGTAAAAAGATTAGTTTTTTGTAGGTAAAATAGGTATGAAGAAGAGTCTTATTGCATTAGCGTTCGGCACCTTGGGTTTAGGGATTGCCGAGTTTGTCATGATGGGTATTCTGCCCGATGTGGCTAAAGATTTGGGTGTTAGTATTCCTGTGGCAGGGCATTTTATTTCTGCATATGCTTTGGGAGTATGTGTCGGGGCGCCCACTCTGATCTTGGCCCGTAAACATCCACTGAAACATATTTTGTTGGCGTTGGTGACTCTGATAATGGTAGGGAATATCTGTGCAGCAATGGCGCCTAATTATTGGGTATTATTACTGGCTCGTTTTATTTCCGGACTTCCTCATGGGGCTTATTTCGGTGTAGCTTCTATTGTTGCCGAAAAATTGGCTGATAAGGGTAAAGGCTCTGAGGCCGTATCTATCATGATTGCCGGAATGACTATAGCCAATCTTTTTGGAGTTCCATTGGGAACATCATTGAGTAATGCTATCTCATGGCGGGTAACTTTCTTACTGGTGGGTTGTTGGGGAGTGATTATCCTTTATTATATCTGGCGTTGGGTACCCCATGTGGAAGGGCTGAAGGATACTGGTTTCAAAGGACAGTTCCGTTTTCTTAAAACCCCGGCTCCCTGGCTCATTTTAGGGGCAACGGCATTGGGTAATGGCGGAGTTTTTTGCTGGTACAGTTATATTAATCCGTTATTGACGAATGTATCCGGTTTCAGTGCCGAAAGCATTACCGGATTGATGGTATTGGCCGGTTTTGGTATGGTGGTGGGTAATCTGGTGAGTGGGCGTCTTTCTGACCGGTATACTCCCGGAAAAGTAGGCACTACTGTGCAGGCTATGATTTGTGTTGTGCTGTTATTGATATTCTTCTTGTCTCCTTATCCGTGGCTATCAGCATTATTGATGTGCCTTTGTACTGCCGGTTTGTTCGCGGTTTCCAGTCCAGAACAAGTGTTGATTATCCGTGTGGCAAAAGGTGGAGAGATGCTGGGAGCGGCTTGTGTGCAAGTGGCATTTAACTTGGGAAATGCCATCGGTGCGTATGTTGGTGGGCTTGCTATCAGTGGCGGTTATCGTTATCCGGCACTGGCAGGAGTTCCTTTCGCCATGGTCGGTTTTATTCTGTTTCTGACCTTCTACAAGAAATATCAGGCGAAATATTAAAACATTTCGATATCTTTTCGTATTTTTGTCCACAGGTATTAACTAAATTGATAATTATGAAAACTTTGAATTGCGTAAAAATATTATTGCTATGCGTCTTTGCTGTTGGTTTATTGTCTTGCGGGGATGATGTATATTACACGATGGAGAATAGTGACAAAAAGCTATGTGACAGAACCTGGATAGATGAATATGAGACGGATGAGGGCTTAACATGTACTTATCAACTCAGATTCTTTAAAGATAATAATAAAGGGCAGGAACTTACAACCACCTATGATACTGGTGGAAAAACGACTGTCGACAGAGAATTTTCCTGGCGTTGGACAGATGATAGCAAGGAAGCT
>ERZ791618.624-NODE-624-length-15801-cov-1.695415_pt1 | contig 15801 bp, 10 predicted proteins | sample MGYA00510059_ERZ791618 | MGnify/ENA primary metagenome ERZ791618 (study PRJEB30046, sample SAMN00715159) | human gut metagenome | study: EMG produced TPA metagenomics assembly of the A metagenome-wide association study of gut microbiota in type 2...
TATCGATACGCCGGAAGTGGAGGAAATCACGAAGTTTATTGCCCGTCAGCAGAGTTATCCAACTCCGTTCTTCCTGCCCGAGTATGTGAGTGAAGACAGCGGTAGCGAAGTAGGGGATATTGATATGGGGCGTCTTGACCCGTTGTTTGAAGACGCTGCCCGGTTGGTGGTTATTCATCAGCAAGGTTCCACGTCGTTAATTCAACGTAAGTTTGCTATCGGTTATAATCGTGCCGGCCGTATCATGGATCAACTTGAAAAGGCTGGAATCGTCGGTCCTACGCAGGGAAGCAAAGCGCGTGACGTACTTTGCATCGATGATAATGATCTTGAAATGCGTTTGAACAATTTGCAGTAATCAATCGTTTATTAATCAAATGAGGAAATACATTTTTAGTGTTTTAATAGCTTTACTGTCATTGCCTGTGATTGCTCAACAACAGCAGTCGCAGGCTAAAGCTGTTCTTGATAAGACAGCCGAAGCATTTCGTAAGGCAGGCGGAGTGAAGGCTGATTTCATTATTAAATCTGTGACTAACGGTTTGGTGGAAGGGTCGGAAAGCGGTACGATTCAGTTGAAAGGAGAGAAGTTCGTATTGAAGGCGTCCGAAGTGATAACCTGGTTTGATGGGAAAACGCAATGGAGCTATGTAGTCAGGAATGATGAAGTGAACGTCAGCAATCCGACACAGGAAGAACTGCAACAGATTAATCCGTATACATTCCTGTATATGTATCAGAAAGGATTTTCCTATAAACTGGGAACAGTAAAGACTTACGGGGGAAAGGCTGTCTGGGAAGTAATTCTCATAGCGAAGGATAAGAAACAGGATTTGGAGCGTATCACTCTTTATGTGACGAAGAATACGTATGAGCCTCTATATATTCTGCTTCAGCAGCGTGATCAGCAGACGCGTAATGAGATTACCGTGACAGGTTATCAGACACGGCTGAATTATGCGGATAGTATTTTTTCTTTTGATAAAAAACAATATCCGAATGCAGAGATTATTGATTTGAGATAAAATGTTTTTGAATAACAAAACGATAAAGGTATAATTAAAATGGCAGAAATAGAAAAAGTTAAGTGCCTGATTATTGGTTCAGGACCTGCCGGATATACGGCAGCGATTTATGCGGGACGTGCAAACTTGTGTCCGGTGCTTTATGAAGGATTGCAGCCCGGCGGTCAGTTGACGACAACTACGGATGTTGAAAACTTCCCCGGTTATCCGGAAGGTATCAGCGGACCGCAGTTGATGGAAGATTTGCGTGCACAGGCGACCGCTTTGGGACAGATGTACGTTTCGGTATTGCTACTGCAGCGGATTTGAGCAAGGCTCCTTATAAAATAACGATTGACGGAGAAAAAGAAATCGAAGCGGAGACGTTGATTATCTCTACCGGGGCAACAGCTAAGTATTTGGGACTGGAAGACGAAAAGAAATATGCGGGAATGGGTGTCAGCGCTTGTGCTACCTGCGATGGTTTCTTCTATCGTAAGAAAGTGGTTGCCGTCGTCGGTGGCGGTGATGCGGCTTGTGAAGAAGCGGTTTATCTTGCCGGACTTGCATCGAAAGTATATCTGATTGTCCGTAAGCCTTTCCTGCGTGCATCGAAGATTATGCAGGAGCGCGTGATGAATCACGAGAAGATTGAAGTTCTTTTTGAACACAATGCTGTCGGTTTGTACGGTGACAATGGAGTGGAAGGTGTAAACCTTGTGAAACGTTGGGGTGAACCGGATGAGGAACGTTACAGCCTGCCTATCGACGGTTTCTTTCTGGCTATCGGTCATCAACCGAATTCTGATATATTCAAGGATTATCTGGATACGGATGAAGTGGGTTATATCATTACAGATGGTGCCAGTCCGCGTACGAAAGTTCCCGGAGTGTTTGCTGCCGGAGATGTGGCCGACCCTCATTACCGTCAGGCTATTACAGCGGCGGGAAGCGGATGCAAGGCTGCTATTGAGGCAGAACGTTACCTTTCTGCAAAAGGACTTATCTGATAAATATAATGTTCAGTATAAAACCGAAGGATAGTAATCACACAATTCCGGTGTGGTAACTCTTAAAATAAAAACGGTGGACATCGGTTAGAAACTAGTGTCCACCGTTCTTTTTATATTGGGTTTACTCTAAGATGATTTACACTTGGTTAATACGCTTCAATCTCGTCCAGCCATAATTCGGCAGGAATCACTTCCGGACCATTGATAAAGATAAAAGAAGAAGAGAAATACTTTCCTTCATGATCCTAAAATGTGTGTTAAGTTATAAATAGATTTGACACGACAAATTTGTAATTTCTGTTTGTACAAAATTATTTGTGCCTATTGCTTTATGCGTATAAAAGAATGGATCTTGTTTCTCTTTCTTATACAAGTTGTTTAAAGAACAGACTTTGTGTTTATAATAAAAAGTGAGAACGTTTATTATAAACGGGTCTTAAGTTTATTATAAACGATTATTGGCTGAACTCTTGAAAAATGGGTGAAGAATTTAAACAAAATGGGGCGAAATCCTTGCAGACTTCACCCCATTGTTAGTTCTTACAGTACACTTGCGTGTATGCAATCTGATGATTTATGTCTTTATTTTTGTATGTTTCATACCTGTTGTTTCTGATTCGTTTCTGCAAATATACAAAATAAAAAAGGAAAAGTCAATACCCTGTTTCCGTTTTGAAGCTGAATACATAGGCAATGGTGGCTGGCATCAATACCTCTTTCTCCATTGCTATTATTTGAGAAGCTGTTCCTCAATGATTTGCACGTACTTCTCCGGAGTAGCTCCGACTTCGACGATAGGTTTGCCGCCTACCGGAATAAAGAAAAGAGTCGGCAGCGCCTGTACTCCGAAATGTTTGCACAAGTCTTTCTCTTTATCCGCATTCACTTTATAAAACATGACTTTTCCCTTATACTTTTCAGCCAATTCTTCCATTTTCGGAAGCAGTCTCATGCAAGGGCCGCACCAAGTTGCCCAAAAGTCAACAACCACAGGTTTGTCTCCATTATAAACGAAATCATTTCCTGTCCGGTAATCAAAAATATGTTCCAGAAAGAATTGGCGGGTAATCGGATTCATCTTGCCGTCTTCCGCTTTGACTTCCGTTACTTTAGCTTCCGATTCGGGAATAGGAACCAAGTCGAAAGGCTGGAAGTATATTTTTTGATGAACATAATCAATGGACAAAATGCCGTAGTCCAATAGTTTCTTTCCTAAAACAGAATGTTTCAGAGATGGATTCCTCACGGCAAAGGCATCGTCTATCTTTGTTTTCACGAATATTGTTTCCGGTAAGGTCAGGCTTTCTTCTTCTTGTGCCGTCTCTTTATAGCCGATTGAAACTTTTTGCGGAGTTCCCTTCGGATAAAGTGTGCTACACTCGTTAAAGTCTTTTTCAGTGAGGTTGATTAATCCGTCGCTCCATGTATCTAAAATAGGAAAAATTGTTTTATCTTGAATCGATATCGAACATACTATACCTAAACCTGTTATCAATTCAAAATTTTCTCTATAGTTTAGTTTCATGTACGAAGGTCGGTACGGCTGAGTGATAGTGATCTTTTTTCGTCGCATGTCAATGGTCAAGACGGAAGTTCGGAATACTGCAGAATTCAATACTCCCATTACTCCCAGTTTGCGTAGATAAGGTTCATCTTCTAATATGAATGTTGGCAGACTATTGCTGAATGTATTATTGCCAATAGTTAAGGTTCCTATTTCATAGATCTTCTTTACGGGAACCTGTTTGAATTTGAAATTCTGATAACTTCCAAAACTACTGGCGTTTTTCGTGTTGATTTTCAGTTGGTTGACAGCTTCCGGAAGTAATGCATTATGTCCGGCTAAATCAAGTACAAAATTTGCTGTTTCTCCATTTATATTGGCTTCTATGATAATCTTTCCATCGATTGTTTTAAATGGAATGATTTCCGTCATACTGTTCTGTGTTTGTGCTTTTATGCCTGAAATAAAACAAAAAGCAATCAAACATATATGTATTTTTATTATCATATTTCTCAAATTCATATTGTTTTAAAGTCTATCTTTCTTTTTTGATTTCTATTTTTCTCTCCTGATTGTCCTTTTTAATAATAATATATCCTGTATCTCCGGGAATAGCGTTCATTATCTCTTCTATAGCAATCTGGCTCATCGGACAGTTGCTTAATGAGGTTCCGTTGATATTGATTACCTGATCACCGAAAGATACTTGGTCTTTCATACTATCCCATATCGTTGTGATTTCAAATCGTTCGTTGCGTGGCAATATACTCACATTCCAAAGAACGGGAGCACCTCCCATATCAGTTTTCCCTTTTTCGAATGGGAGGAAGAAGAAGCGTTTACGCATATAGTCTATAATCACTTTTCCATATTTCAGCAAGTCTACTCCTATGATTGTTTCATTCATTATGCTTGTCGTGCAGCCTATGTTTGTGAATTCCTTATCCATGATACGAATAGAAGGTATGTTCAGTTTTTTGATTTCTACAGGACTTCCCAGTCCGGTTAATCCGGCAGATACAATCCCATGTGCATGATTTGTTTCTTTTATATCGGATATATCAGCCAGCCTGTTATAATCTTGTATCGAATATAGTAGAAAACCTTCTGCACCAGTGTCAAACAATATTTTCATTGTCTGTTCTTCTTGCTTGACAGTGATAAATGAGTGATATTCCGTTTCATCCAGAAGAGGAACTCCGTCTGTTAGTTTCAGTTTCTCGGGGCGATAGGGATAGTTGATGACCATGATTCTATAGCGAGAGTCGAATGTTACTACAGATTGTGAGAATGCGTCTCCACCGAGAATGCCGGCGACTCCTAAATCAGTGAAAAAAGGATCTTTGGGTAGCACCATTGTTTTTAATAGCTTGATTTGGTAACTATTGCCGATGGATACATTGGAGACATATGCTTCTTGATAGTTTTGTCCCTGTCCGTTCACATCAGAAATGCGTGTATATCCTGCAGCGTTTGCCTGCATTTCAAGGGCTATATCGTACATCGTTCCGGTTTTGCCACCGGTGTCGACGATATATTTCGTTTTAACGCCGTTGATTGTGACAGGAATAATGATTTTGTTGTGTACCAATTCATAGGGAATAGTGTCGCAAACCTTATTTTGGATTTGCGACATACATTCCTTTCCATAGATTAGAAACATTAACAGCCATAAACCGGTGAGTATCTCTGCTCTTTTCATATCATTTCTTTTGCGAATTCATTTTTTCTGCTTCTAGAATAGCTTGATAGGCGTTAACAATACCTCCGGAGATACATAAATCATCAAAAAGGAATAAATCTTGTGAAGGTCTGTCGTCTACTCGAATGCCTTTTTCTACTTCTACTCCTTTGCGTGAGGTTACACTTTTTAATAGAATATCACGGATTTGTGAGCCGGTAAGCTTTGGAAAATAAGATTTTATGAGTGTGGCTACTCCGGCTACGGTAGCGGCCGCTAGTCCTTCTCCTGTTCCTGTTCGGTAAGTGTCTCCCATGTATGCAGAATATATATCTGTTCCCGGAGCATAGATATCTAGTGTATTTGCTCCATAATTTGTATCCATAACCGGATTTCCTTTTTTATCAGAAGAGGCGACTATCATAAGATTGGTGAGTTCTTTGTCTTTACTCATTTTCCGGTTCGGGAAGAATTCTACTTTGTCCATATCGATAGATGTATTCCACGCGGGAACTATCACTATGGCTCCTTTCTTTTCCGCTTCTTTCAATTCATGGATTATCCATTGTTTTTGTTCCTCGGGGTATAACATATTCTGTTCAGGCAATACAATCACATCTGCTCCGTGGCTGACTGCATAATGAATGGCTAATGCCATATCTTTCAGGTAAGGTTCCCCTTCTCCTGTACAGATACGTAGCGTCATGATTTCTGCTTGATCGGCAATGCCATCGCTTCCTATTTTATTGTCACGTTTAGCAGCTATAATTCCTGCCTTCATTATGTTGGTTGCTGCATCGGATGTAAGTAGTATATTATTTCCATAATTGCTGTCATTTATGTCCATTGGGTTGTCACCTGTAATTTCTTTCCGTTGGTCCGTACCATATTTTCTTAAGGCTTCTTCGTAAGAGGCTTTAGCTGTTTCCACACTTTTCTTACCCATATTTTGGTATACAGGTTCCCATTTATCTGTATTATATAAACTGAAATAATAGGCTGTACATACAAAGGCTACTTCAGAGAGGCTGTCCCTTTCCGCTTTAGGGTCATAACAACTTTGAAACTCCTCGACGGTTAATTCTTTTCCAGGGAAGCGCTGCTTCATGTCTCTATTAAATTTTTCAACGTATTCTTCGATGACATAAGCAAGTTGCAGACCACTGTAAGTACTTCCTATTCTGGATTCGGGCATTACTTTATATCGATAATAGTTATATTCTTCCATGTTTTCCGGTGCAGCTACTTCCTGACGTGTTCCATTAATAATTTTATAATACTTTTTCCCATCAAAAATATAGTCTGCATATTTATCTTTCAAGCGGAAGAATTCACGTTCTCCTTCTCTCGTCAAAGACTCCACAACTTGAGCATCTTTGCCTCCGAGGAAGTTCCAACCATTAATATCATCAATAAGACCATTTCTATCATCATCTTTTTGATTTAATTTTTCTTTGGGATTGATCCATATAGCCTGTCTCAGATCTTCGTGTTCCACGTCCATTCCGGTTCCGATTAATGCGACAATCGGCCTTTTCTTGAGTTTCTTTTTGTTAGCATTCAAATATTCATAGGCTTTGTTAACTTCAGCGCCATATACACTGTCTCTGTCGAAAGAACAATTGTACCAGTCCAGTTCGGATTGTTTTTTTTGTTTTTCAACTTTTTGTTTTATTAATTGAGCTGATGTAATTCCACAAATAAGGCAGCATAAGATAAGGGATATAAGTTTTTTCATTGTAGGATGAGTTATGATATTTATATAGTCAGATTAATTTCTAGCTTTTAATATGGCTTCACGTACTTGTTCTCCGCGGACATTACGTGCTATTAGTTTTCCTTCTTTGTCAATGACTACAAGGAAAGGGATAGCATAAAAGCCATAAGCTGTCTGGATAGCACTTGGAGCTTCATTACTTTTCGGAAAGCCTGTTTTATCCCACAGCATTACCCAGGGAAGTTTTTCTTCGTCCAGCATCTTTTTCCACTTAGCTTGGCTATCGTCTAGTGATACGCTGATGAACTCCAAATCGTCAGCTTTCAGTTCATTATATATTTTTAGCATACTACGCATCTCCTTACGACAAGGGCCGCACCAGGAAGCACAGAAATCCAAAACGACAATTTTACCGCGAAAGTCTTTTAAATTGACCTTCTGATCATTGACATTCGTGAAAGTAAAGTCCGGACATTCTGCACCAATAATTTGGTGGGAAAGGATTTTGACTCTTTCTACCAGCCAGCGGGCAGATAAAGAATTTCGCTCATCATCGGAAATCATATCCAATAATTTCTTATTAGAGTAATAGTCATTTACATTGGCCAGATAAGCAAGCGCGGATACCATATTAGGTGACAGTTGCGCGTTAGCTGGAAGAGAAACAGTTGCTGTGTCCGGGTCTTTATCTGCGGGTAAATATTCTTGCAGAGTGAGAAACGAGTCGATACCTTTAAACGACAGGGAACTTTGTTCGGGATTTGTCTCATCATAGTAGCCGATGATGTTCACTTCATGGTTCTCGAAATATATTTTTTCTTCCGTTTTTCCGATTCGCAATGTGTAGATATCGGGTTGAATCAGCTTCTGTTCTGTGGCAACTCTTTATTGGGTTGGAGTTCACAGCTAAGAATAAGTGTTCCGTTCAGGTCATTCACTTGCAAAGTGGTTGGTTTCAGTATTCTTAACTTGCCTTTAATTTGTAGTCCATCTTTGCACCACGAACTTGTCGTGGCGCACAAGAAGGACGAAAAAAATAAAATGAAAAGTTTCTTTGTTGATATCATAGAATTGTATTTAAATAATAATCGTCACAGGAGAATAGTTACCAGTCAAATCCTGGCCAGGGATCGTCATCGTCTCCACCGTCTTCATCGTTGTTACCCGGTATTTCTGGATGAGGCTGAATATCCCAGTCATTCGGACCTTTAGCTATGGCTTCCAAATCAATTCCATAATTCTCCTTCATGTATTTGCGTACGAAAGCGAATTTCTCAATAATAAGCGGGAATTGACTGTATCTTTCGGTACTTTCGGCTTCTGTATAATATAATGATAGTAAGGCATATCCGGCAAATGTTGCTTCCCGGGTCGGGTTGCTGCCGTCATATTCTTCATTCAGTGTGAATTTATTTGTATTTACAGTACCAGGAAATCCCCTGTTCAAGTGAAAATCAGGACTGTCTGTTTCCCAAAAATAGAATGATATAGGAGTCACGTAATCCAAACCACGGTTGAATTCTTCGGGAATGGTAATTAGCCTTTTTTCTACAGCAGCCTTTATGATATTACCGAGAATCATTTTCCGACGTTGGCTGAACGTTACTTGGTCGTCCGGCATAATATATTTGTCGGTCATTTCTGCCTGAGGTCCGAATAAACAGGTGCTCCAGTAATCCAGACCATTAATGATTTCGTGCATGGCATTATTTTGTTTGATAACGACTGCTCCCAAATCTATTTCCGTTGCTATATGCACATTATAAGCCATATACCAATATAACGGTAATAATTTGCTTGTAACCTTTTTACACTTTTCGTTATTGAGGTAGGAGAATACATGTTTCTTCATAAATTCCGTATAGAACTTCGCCATTTCATCGTTGATACACCCTTCCCCTTTATAATTTGTGGATGCACCTCCTGTCCAGCTACGATTGAAATCTTCATCTTGCAAATCTTTATAAATCAGATAGACGCCGAAATCTTTTTGTATTTGTGAGATGTCATCATCCCAGCTATTCGTTCCTTGGGGAACTTTGAAACGTAATTCAATGCCTCCTTCTGTGGGGGTAAGTGCATCTTCTTCATAGCATGAGGTGAATGCTATGCAAGTGAGGAGTCCCCATAATAAATATATATTTCTCATATTTGTTTCTTTTTTAAGTTACTGAAATTATTAGCATTAGTTTTCTCGTTTAGGAGCCAAAGGATTTTGTTCCAGTCTTTTATTTTTAATCAATACTTCATCCGGAATCGGCATGGTATAAGAAGGGTCGTTGGATTTTAGCGTATATGTTTTACCTTCCCATTCGTGTGTGATTTGAGGCATTCCGTAGCGTCTCAGGTCGAACCAGCGTTGTCCCTCAAAACAGAGTTCTTTTCTTCTTTCTGCCTTGATGAAGTTTTTCAACGTCTCACCGGTCAATCCGGCAGGGACAACTAACTTTTCTGGTTCGTATCGATTCTCCAATAAAGTTCTCATAGCTGAAAGCGCCTTACTTTCTTCGTTATTGTAGGCAGCAGCTTCTGCAAGATTCAGATATGCTTCACTCAGTCTAAAAGAGAGTGCAAAATTCTCTGAACCATTAGGCTCGCCCATTGCAGATAGTTGGTATTTCCCGAAAGAACTGTAATAGTCCGGATAAAAACTGTTATTTATTCTGTTATATTCTTTAGCTATGTATTTTTCTTTTCTTAAGTCTCCATCTTTAAAACTTTCCAACAGATCATCGGAAGCTGTGAAGGCTTTCCGATAGTAGGTAATATTTATTCCCCAACCGGGATAATCGGGGTCTTCCTCTTCACGAGATACTGTTTCGTTATTAAATTCTGTGAGATCAGATACATTTCCATATAGCCAGATTACTTCTGATGATTTCAAAGACGTGAAATTGTAATAAGGTTCTGCTGTTGACGTAGAAGGCAGATTATTCAAATTGATTAAAGAGAAAGACCACTCATTGATTACCTTGTCGGCATATATCGCTGCATCCTTCCAATTTTCCATGTAAAGGAAAACACGGGATTTCAATAATTGTATCATAGGAAGGCTGATTAAATAGTTCGGTTCGTATTGCTTATCTTTCGATAAAGTGAGAAACAACCGTTCCGCTTCGCTCAAATCTTCTATAATCTGGTTATAAACTTCTTCTACACTATTACGTGTCATTAATAAATCTTCTTCGGGCAGTAGGTTACTTGTCAATTTAAGAGGTACTCCCGCTGCTTGCTTGTCATAATTATAAGGTGCACCGAAGTGATTGACTAACATGAAGTAGTAGAATGCTCTTAGACCTAAAGCTTGGGCAATCACATAGTTCTTTTCAGCTTCTGTTCCGTTTACATCACCAATATAATCAAGTGCGGCATTTGCCCCTAAAATAAATTTATAGTAACCTTCCCAGATATTGTAAACAACGGGACTGTTCTTTTCCATTATGAAGAACATATCCGGTTGCCATGTGAAAACTGCTTTCTTGGATTCTACATATCCTAATGAGTTGGAATCGAACTCATACCCGGTTTTGTGGAACTGGACATCATCATCGAGGAAACTTAAAAAACCTAGTAAATTGTTGCCTGACTTATGTTGGGGGTAAGCACTGCCGATTAGCATCTCTTGGAGGGCGTTAGCGTCTTTAGGAACATATTCGCTTTGGGATTTCGGTTCCAGAAAGTCGGAGCAGGAGGACAGTGATAATAAAACGATTCCTATAATTGTATATATAAATTTTTTCATCTTTTATTTTTTTAGAAACCAATGTTAATACCTAGTGAGTAATTGCGCGGAAGTACACTATTGCTGATTTCCGGGTCGAACCCGTTGAAACGTTTGCTGGCGATAACGAAGATATTATCCATGTTGAAGTTGAGTGACAAGTTCTTCATGTATATCTTTTCGCACCATTCGCGTTTCATTTGCCAAGATAAACCGATATTACGGCAGCGTAGGAATGAACCACTTACAACCATAGCATCAGACTGCTCCCATACCGGGATTTTGAAAGTACTCTCTCCATTAGGTAATTGTATGAGAGACATATTGCCCTTAGGCAGTGAAGGTATGATAGTATGTACTTCGTCTCCCGGCTCTTTCCAACGGTTTAACAAATCACGGTTTATATTCGTATATGGGTCTGGCATATAGTAGGAACTGCTAAACTGCGAGTAGGGCGAGGGCAGACGTTTTTTGTTGCCAAGCAAGAGTGAGAAACTGCTGTTCAGAGTCAGTGATTTATACCGGAAACTTAAACTTAATCCACCTGTAAAATAGGGATCTCTTTGCCCTGAATAAACCAGGTAGGTGGTTGGGTCTATCAATCGGCTTCGTTGGTCATCCGGAATATCCAGAAGGTTGAATTGAGGTTCTCCGGTTTGTCCATTCAGACCGGCAAATGAGTATGACCAGAAACTACTAAGGGGATAACCTTGTTTGAGTATGATATCCGAGCGTCCGTTCAGAAAATCACTAGCCTTGACTTCGATATCCGTATGCCCGCCCTCGTTCCAGTTTTTAGATGCATTCAGGCTGACACTTAATGCATAGTCACGTTTTTGTATCGGAGTAAAAGTCAATGTATATTCGATACCTCTGTTGTGGATAATACCTCCGTTACGTTTCATAGAAGAAATTCCATATTCATAAGGCAGGTCTAATTCGACAATCGCATTAGAGCGTCTTGTGTAATATTCCAGATTCATGTTGAACAGATTAAATAATTCCAGATCGATTCCGAAATTCCATGATTTGGTACGTTCCCAAGACAGAGTCGGATTCGGAATCTGGGAAATAGTAGATTGATATCTATTGTATAGATCAGCTACTGTTCCTTGATTCAGAATTAGATCCGGGCTAAGACGTGTGAGTGCATTTCCCTGAATACCATAAGTGCCGCGGAAGTTTAAGTTAGTTATCCAGCCCACATATTTTCTCATAAACCTTTCTTCTGAAGCCCTCCATGAGAAACCAAATGAGTAGGTTGGGTCAATACGATGATTGGTATCTTGTCCGAAGCGGTTGGATGCGTCATTACGTACATTGGCATTTATTACATAGCGATTTTTGAATGAATAGGCCAGTGTGGCAAATACAGAGAAGAAATTATCTGTAGTATTAACTTTTCTCCAACCACCGTCATATATTCTTTGTAGAATGCCCCAACCGCTGTTTTGAGAACCGGTAATTGGTTCGAAAGCTTGTAAGGTGGTCGGGCTTGTGATGACTTCTCCTCTATCGGGAACATATCCCCATACCGTATTGTTGATTCCTTTGTTGGTAGTAGAACGCAATTCCATACCTATTAGTGCATTCAATCGGTTCTCATCATTAAAAGCCTTACTGAATTGCAACTTGTTCTGTATGTTGTAAGAGTATTGATGTGTGTTGTTAGTAAACAATTCACCACCAAAAGGAAGTAAGGCGGCTTTGAATTCTTTACTGGCTGGTGAAACCGAGTTAAAGTCATATCCGCGATAATTCTCGGCAATGTAAAATGTCCGTTCCGATTCCCATGCCTCGTTTGTACTATTATTATCCGAATATCCTCCGGTGAATTGATAAGTCAGCCAGTCTAGAATGTTCCATTTTAAGTCAAGTGAGGCGGACAGATAGCTGGATGCTGATTTTGAGCCGCTATTCTCCCGTTCATTAATGAAATTGTATGATAACGATCTTACTCCTTCATTATATGGATAGGAGGCTTTCATCTGATAATAGACATCAGGGTCTATTGAGCGGTTAGTGGTAGTGGCATATCCTAAAGGATTGACTCCTCCCGCAAATCCTTTATTCGTGTTTACACTTCCATTGATAGCTGCATTTATGGTTAGTTTCTGTACCGGACGTATAGTGATAGCAAGACGGCCGGTCATGCGTTCACTATCATTTCCAATTTCTTGTCCTTCGCTTTTGGAATATCCCATAGAAGCCGAATAACTGTATTTGTTTGTTCCGCCGGAAACACTTAGATTGTGATTATGGCTGAAAGCGCGGCGGGTTAGTAGTTTGAACCAATCTGTGTTTTGTGTTTCCAAAACATTCCGTTGGGCAAGGAACTCTTCAGAGGATATATCATGTGATAAATACATATTCAATAATCCTTCGTACGTGTACATTTGTTTGATAGGTTCAGCACTGTAAGGAGTTCCCCAGTTGAAAGCTTCTTGTGAGAACAGTACCCTTTCTTTTGAATTCATATAATTGAACTGATCGTAATTAGGTCGTGTTCCTATTATAAAATTGGATGTGTAATTAACGCTTAAACGATCAGTAGTATTTTTTTTAGTGGTAATTTCAATGACACCATTAGATGCCTTTGAACCGTAAATAGCAGTTGCAGAAGCATCTTTTAGAATACTGATGCTTTCAATATCGGCCGGATTCAGCCAAGATATCTGGTTACCGATGATATTTTTTAAGTCATTGGTCATTAGAGAGGTCGCATCCAATTCTAATGGGTCCTCCTGAATAATTCCGTCTACTACCCATAACGGGTCCTGATTACCTAATAGTGTACTTGTACCACGAATCTGAATCTTGGGAGCAGTACCTACGCGGCTACTGGTATTGGTCACTACCATACCTGCCACACGTCCTTGTAACATTTGGTCAATAGTGGTATACGAAGGCATTATGATATCCTTGGCTTTGACGGTAGTGATCGAACCTACCAGGTCACGTCGCTGGATGTTCTGATAACCGGTTACCACTACTTCGTCTATTTCTGTATTTGAGGAATTGTTTAGAGTGACGTTGATGGTTCTCTTTCCTGTATATTTGACTGTTTTCTTTTCCATTCCGATGAACGAATAGGTCAATATTAGTCCTTCCTGTGCCGGAATGCTAAAGGTGTAGTGTCCGTCCAATCCGGCAATAGCTCCTTGCTTTGATCCTCGAACACTGACCGTAGCTCCCGGAAGTGCTTCACCGCTTGTGTCACGTATCCAACCGCTAATAGTGATTTTGTCAGTTTTTCTTTTCTTGATAACGATAGCACTACCTGAAATTTCGTAAGTGAGATTAGTTCCTTCCAGGCATTCGTCCAAAATTTCGGTAATTGTTTTGTCTTTTGCTCTTACACTGATATCAGTAATGTTAGCGATATCTTCAGTTGCATACATAAAGATAAATTTTGTTCGATTTTGCAGGTACCAGAGTACTGATTCTAAAGTCTCTTCTCTAAGATCAACCGATATTCTCTGGTTGTCTTGTGCCTGAATCATAAGTGAAGATAGAGAGAATACGCATAAAAAGCAGAGCTTGATAATATTTCTGCTCGTACGCGATATCCCTCTGAATAAGGAATGTGCTCGTCTTTTCATAAGCGTTAGTTATAATGTATTAGTAATTATTTATAAGAGATATGCAGAACGCCTTCTCTTTGTTTTATATCTACCAGGTTCAGTTCTTTTATCATGTCAATAATCGGATTCATATTTGCATATCGATTAAGATAGGCTCCAATTTTTACTTGTTTGACAGCATCATCTTCAAATGTGTATTTGAATCCATACCATTTAGAAAGATATGACATGACACTCTCAAGAGGGATATTTTTGAATATGAATGAACCGGATTCCCAAGATGTGTATAATTCTGTATTTACATTGGTTACAGTATTTCTTTTGGAATTCTTGTCAAAAATGAAATGTTGGTTGGGAGTTAATTCGAAATCTTCGTTTTTACTTTTAATTTTTATAGATCCATTAATAAGTGTAGTGCTTTCAATATTCTCGTCTGGATAGGCTCTGACATTGAAAGTTGTTCCTGTCACTTGAATAGAGGTATATGGTGTTTGGACAATAAATGGATGTTCACTGTCTGGAGCAACATCGAAATATGCTTCTCCTTTGATTTGGACAATACGTTGTTCGTTACTGAAGCATACAGGATATATCAATTGGGATTCTGCGTTTAAATGTACTTTCGTTCCATCTGACAAGGTTATGTGACATTCCATTCCATGTAGTGTTTGCAGGGTGTTTTTGATTTCTTTTATTTGAGGTTTATTGGTAGGCATTTGATAATTGATACCTTTGGAATCAATGATAAACATCTTGCTTGTCCCTTCTGGTAAAGCTCCTTCCGGAATTTTGAATGTAGTGCCGTTACTTAATGTAACTTCTCCGCCATGTGTGCCGGGATTGATTTCGCTAATCGGTTCTTCAGATATCCATTTATATATAGGATAGGAAACCGGTATCATGAGTAGTAAGATAAGGCTGCATATCTCATACTTCTTTTCCACAGAAAAAGGTTAGGTGCCTTTTCTCCATTTAACAGAGGATAAATCTTTTCCCATGCTTTTTGTGAGGAAAAGCTCTTTATCAACAGTGAGTGTTCTTCATATGTCCTCTGATTTAATATCCGGTCGGCTATCTTTTGATGTTCCGGATTCTCATTAATCCATTTATGGTAACTCTCATTCTCTTCCAAGGTTGACGAATGAGTGAATATGGAGGCTAATACTTTAGCAATCTTAAATTTTTCTTTAAATGATTCCATCATTTTTTCAATTGGTTCGTATATAAAACAATCCAAATGAAAAAATGGGGTAATCAAAAAGTTACTTTATTTGCATAGAAAAAGACATAAGATGTAATTAATTCCTTTTAGGCTTTCTCGGAGTTTGCGATAAGCTATTTTTTTTAACTTATGGACAGTTCCTTCTGAGATTTGCAATTTGTCAGCAATTTCATTGTTTTTTAACCCTTTCATTGAATATAAGATGATATTCCGCATTTGAGTAGGTAATTCTTCTACCGCTTTGCGAACAATGCGAAATGTTTCTTGCTCAATAATCTCAGCTTCAAATCCATTGTCATATTCTTCTTTTCCGTGAAAAAAAGGAATATCTAGTTGTGCGTGTTTGAGGTAATTC
>ERZ791618.640-NODE-640-length-15561-cov-1.539598_pt1 | contig 15561 bp, 12 predicted proteins | sample MGYA00510059_ERZ791618 | MGnify/ENA primary metagenome ERZ791618 (study PRJEB30046, sample SAMN00715159) | human gut metagenome | study: EMG produced TPA metagenomics assembly of the A metagenome-wide association study of gut microbiota in type 2...
TAGCCTCGAATAACGGTTTTACGTTCTTATCAAAATATTCAGCGGCAACCTCTTCTGTTAGATCGGCTTTTGCTGTAGCCCCTCCATAATTTAATAAATCCGGGCAATTGATCGTTGCTTGGATAGAACGATTCATGTTATTAAATGCTACTTGTATCGCCTCTTTTAGTATTGGTTCAGCCTCGTCTTTTTTATTCAATCGACAAAGAGCTTCTGCTTTCAGGAATAATAATTCATGATAACTTAGCATCATTGTCGGAGCTAAAGAAGAGCCATAAATATGGATGTGTCGTATGTGAATTGCACTTGTTCAGGCTTCCCGTTTGGTGCGGCGTTAACCTCTGAAGGATCTTCACGTTGTACCCAGTCCGGGTCCATAAAGGCACGTGTTCCCCTCGGATCGTTACGTTCTACAAACTTTTCCACTATACTTTGGCTAGCGGCTAGAGCATCACGAGTAAAGCAGAACCCAAATAGAGGATTGATATTGGTAACACCATCATAGAAATTAAATTTTAACTCTTCGCTTGAAGATTCAAACGATTTAGATATGCAATCTAGGACAGTGTTCAATGAAGCGGTCTTGTCCGATGCTCTATTTAAGAGATGCATTGTTAATCGGGCTTTTAAGGCGTAAGCCGCTTTTTTCCATTTACCTCCGTTGCCCCCATAAGCCAGATCGTTTGTTCCTACCGCTCCCATGGCATCTGTACCATCGAAATTACTGATAGCGTCATCTATTAATTTAAAGATGTCACTGTAAATAGATTCTTGAGAGTCTATTTTAGGCTGCATGCTAATATTCATATCGCAAGCTTCTGTCCAAGGCACATCTCCAAATAAATCGGTAAGTACCGCTAGGTTATAGGCGGCGAAAAACTGTCCGATTCCTAGCGTGATTTGGTTACCTGCTTCTTCTCCTTCTCCGGAACACTTAGCTATTACTGTTTTAGCGTTCTTTAGGTTGGTATAGGTAGAAGACCATACATTGTTATAAGTATTTGTTGAAGATGGTTCTCCATTTCGAGTCTCGGCATTGAATAACTGATTATGAATACCTGCTTCTTGCTCAATATATACAGATGCATAAGTAGAGAAATCGCCTCCTACGGTGCTGAATGCGGTAGAAGTGATCAAGTCTGTTACAATAAATTTGGCTTGTACATCCTGTGCGTGATTTTTGTCTACATTAATATCGTCCATTACGCTATCTGTACAAGAAATCATAGGAACTGCCAGCAATGCCAGAGCCAATAATCCATGCGTTAACTTATATTTATTCATATGAGTAATCATTTTAGAATTTAACATTTAGACCAAAACCGTAACTAGAAGTTGTTGGTAATGAGAAACGTTCAAAAGAACCAGCCATATTCGTGTTTCCTTGAGTGGATTCCGGGTCTATGTTAGCAAGTTCGGACCAAACCAAGATATTTCTTGCGAAAACATTCAAGTTGACTTCTAACCATTTTTTCTGGAATACAGGATAACTAACAGCTAATTCTCTTAATTTAATAAACGAGCTATTATATACGGAAGATTCATTGATATTATTGATAGTCTCATAATAATGTTGCATCTCGTTCGCTCCGGATATAGGTGTCGTGTTTTTGGAACCATCTTCCTTAACTCCTTCAACAAGGAATGATCCTTCTCGATTTTCAGTGTTTTTACTTACACCATACATGTCAAGAAGACCATTTGTACCACAATAAATCTGTCCTCCTTGCTTCCAGTCGAATACAGCGCTAATGTTGAATTTCCACAAACGTAAATTTGTATTGAAACCAAGGATGAAATCAGGAGAGACTTTACCGATTACATCATCTTTACCAGCCATGGGAACTCCATCCTCGTCGACAATCAAGTTACCGTTATCGTCTCTTGCGTAAGAGACTCCGTATATTACCGGGAATTTATCACCAATACCCGCACGTACTTGAGGAGTCGTAAATCCGCCTAAGAAGATACTTTCTACTCCGGGAGCCAATTCATCTACATAATTATCGATCTTACTCAGTTGATCCCGATATTCCAATCTACATTCTTCAAACGGATTGGATTGATATTCACCGTTAACTCATGAGCGTTCGTGTGAATCTTTCCTCCATTTGTCATAAAACTGCTTGATCCCGTGGAAGAAGCTAATGGTACTTCGAAAATTTGATCTTTTACATTTTGGCGAGAGTAAGTGTAATTAATCGATACCAAATTGTTGAAGAAACTAATATCCGCTCCTAGTTCATAAGAACGAGTATTTTGAGGTTTCAAATTAGGGTCATACACGATCCCATATTCCGTGAAAGCATTTTGGCTATCGATAGGATACATCAAAGGTGTCCCGCTATAAAATCCTCCACCAAAAGAAGGAGTCGTATAGTAGTTCTGATAGTATTTCCCGGCTTGTCCAACCTCAGCGTACGAAGCACGTATTTTTGCGTAATTTACGATTTCATTCTTTAAAGGTTCTAATTCTGTCAATATCCAGCCTACCGATACGGAGGGGTAGAAAAATGAGCGGTTACCTGCCGGCATTGTAGATACATAGTCATTACGGCCCGTAACATTTAAATATAACATATTCTTATACGAAGCAGAAAGACTGCCAAAGAAACCTACTGTACGTTGGCTGCTCTGCTTTTCTTCATTATCTTTAGTTACGGTGTTATTGATGTGATTCCATCCCGGGAAATTATATGTACCACCATATTGCCAGTAATATTTATTATTGTCTTGTACGATCTCATTACCTAGTAAGGCATCAAAGTCCCAAGCTTCGGAGATCTTCCATGCGTAAGTCGCGGTTAATAGAGAGTTGAACGTTGTTGTTGTCCATCCCGAGTTTTCTATCTGTCCTTTTCCGTTCGCATGCCATATCCCCAAATATCTTGATAATGGGTAGTATAAGCATCTACACCCATTTGATATTTTACATCTAACTTATGATTTTCGGTATTGAATTTAGTACCGAAGTTTACATATGCGTTACCAAAGAAACGATTGGTCTTTTCTGTAAATTCATTGTTGTTGACAGACCAATAGGCTGCGTCGAATCCTCCTGTGCCGCGATACGTATTTTGTTGGTATAAATTATTGGCATAATGGGATGGTATACCTGCTAAATCATAATGAGCGGGTGCGGGATATACGGTCGCCACGATACCGTCATTAGCTCCGGTAGATTTTTGGATTTTTGAATTCACGAAGTTTCCGGAAAAACCGGTAGTCCAATGCTCTTCCAATCGGGATTCCGCTGTTAATTTTACATTGTAACGATCCATACCTGTAGTAGGGACTATACCATCTTGGGTAGTACTACCCAAAGAAAAGGAATAAGAGCCTCTATCCAATGCTTGTGCGACATTTAATGAATTGTTCCAAGTCGTACCTAAATCAAAGAACTCTCCTATATTATCATAAATTTGTGGAGTAGTCCATGGATCCATTCCTGCATTGGCACGTTGAGGAACGTAATACATACCTTCATGTTTGCCCGATTGCTTGGTGTATGTATTATCTGTATTTCCTCCGTAGGTAGGATCATTGGGTAATTCTGAGATTTTAGGTCCCCAGCTAGTTGAAGCGTTAGGATTGAATTTACCGTTACTACCTTGAGCGTATATGTTCTGAAGATGAGGTTTTCTGGAAATCTTGTCAAAACTCAAGTTAGAAGAAAACGATACTTGTGGTTTCCCTTTTTTTGCCCCTTTACCACTTTTTGTTGTAATAACGATTACACCATTAGAGGCACGGATACCATACAAGGCGGAAGCTGCTTGTCCTTTCAGGATGTTAATGCTCTCGATATCGTTAGGATCGATATCGACTGCTCGGTTCGCATAATCTGCTCCGCTAACGCTATCGTAAGTACTCATGTCTGCGGCAGAAGAAATAGGCATGCCATCTACAACATATAGAGGAGAGTTATCCCCTGTAAATGAACGGGCTCCACGAATCGTTATCTGAGAAGAAGCACCGGGCATACCGCTAGATGGTTTAATCTCTAATCCGGAGACTTTTCCTTGTAAGGCTCCCGATAGGCTGGAGTTTGCCGCTTGCGTTAACTCATCAGACTTTATATCTTGTACCGCATAACCTAAAGCTTTTTTCTCTTTGGAGATACCCATGGCTGTAATAACGACTTCACTTAGGTTCTGTGCCCCTGATTGTAGCTCCACTTTCATTACAGGCTCGATAGGAACTTCTTTCGCCACCATTCCCACATAAGAGAATACCAGAGTCTTCGCGGAACCTATGAACAATATGTTATTTTTTATTATTACTTAGTTTTCGCGGAACCTCGTTATAGTCTGAAAATCATGATGTACGCAGGAATCGTTCGCTGTTATTTTATGTATATTTTTATCTCTCATAGTGTTAAATATGTAATTCTTTATACTTGATGTAAGCCGTAATCTCTTGTGTATATATTATAATATTTAAATTAGGGGCTAAAAAAGTCTCCAAATTTTCTACCCCGTTTATCTTTTCTTATTATTTTATTGAAATTTTTTAATTATTTATTTGTTATAATAAATTTATTGTTACATTTGCATTTGTCCGAACCTTAATTTCCATGTTGCTATAAATCTATTGCGAATTAATTATATGTAAGTTAAACAAAAAAAGAGTGTGTCTATGAAGAAGTTGACTTATCTTTTACTTTGCCTAGTTTTAGGCATTGGATTGGCCACAGCTCAGACGAGGAAAGTAACAGGAACTGTTATTTCCGCCGAAGACAGTGAACCGATTATTGGTGCGTCTGTAATAGTCAAAGGTACTACTACAGGAACAGTAACGGATTTTGATGGTGCGTTCAGTTTGGATGTACCAAGTTCCGCGAAGACTCTGGTAATTTCTTATGTGGGCATGATTGCTCGTGAGGTTCCGGTACAAGATGTGTTGAGGGTAGTCCTTCAGTCTGGTACCCAGAATCTTGAGGAGGTTGTCGTAACTGCGATTGGTATGAAAAAGCAGGAAAAGGCGTTGGGCTATGCAGCCTCTACTGTGAAGAGTGAAGATTTGAATGCCGCTAAGTCTGGATCAGTGATGTCAGGCTTGACTGGTAAGGTTGCGGGTTTGAATATTACTAGCGGTGGTGCTACAGGCTCTTCTCAGAAAGTAATCGTGCGTGGTATCAGTTCTTTCAGTGCTAATCAACCTTTGTATGTGGTGGATGGTGTGCCTATTATGAATGATTTCCAAGGTGAGGATTCTTTCTCTAACTCCGTGGATTTTGGTAACCAAGCTAATGACATTAACCCAGAGGATGTTGAGTCTGTAACAGTCTTGAAGGGTGCTTCCGCTACTGCCCTTTATGGTAGCCGGGCTGCTAATGGTGTTATCATGGTGACAACAAAACGGGCTGGGGCTGAGAAGCTTTCTGTTACGTACGATGGCTCATTTATGGGATCTAGCGTATTGCGTGTTCCTCAAACACAAGATCGTTTCGGACAAGGATGGGGATCTTTCGGACCTATGGAGAATGGTTCTTGGGGACCGGTTTTGGATGGTCGTGATCATATCTGGGGACCTTACTCAGACGGCTCAGAAGGTTTATTAACTCCGCTTTCTAAGCCTTTCTCGTATGTAAAGAACAATCTTCGTGATTTTTATGAAACTGGTTTTGAGACGAATAATAACGTCTCGATTCGTATGGGTAATGATAAACTTGGTTTTGTTGCCTCCTATGGTAATGTGAAGTCTGACGGTGTATTACCGGGTGACGCTGATTCATATGCTCGTAATACAATCTCGTTAAGAGGTAATATGAAATATAAACGTTTTTCTGCGGAATTAAACTTGAACTATGTCCGTAAAGATATCACACAAGCTGCTGCTGGCCAAGGAGATGATGGTGCAACGATGTTTTCTGAGATTTTGCAACATGCCGTGGATGTAGATATTAGCTCAATGAAAGATTATACGAATCCTTATTTTAATACGGATAACTTCTATACAGCTTATGCGGAGAATCCATATTGGGTGTTAGATCATAATCGTAATAAATATCAAGACGACCGTGTCTATGGTAAGATCGAGCTTGCTTTTGAGATTATGAAAGGTTTGAAGGCAGTTGGACGTTTAGGTGGTGACTTTACGAACGCTACTCAAAAGAGATGGAATGAAAAAGTGACTTTCGCTTCAGGGTCTTGGAGTGAATTAGGTGGTAAGAAGCAGCAGCCCGGTACTTATACGGAACGTCGTGACAAGGTGGAGCAAATTGATGCGACCGCTTTCTTAAACGCGGATTATAAAATCGGTGAGGATATCGCTTTGAATGGTATGATTGGATGGAACTTGAATCAACAAACGAGTTCTTATTTGAAATCTTATCTGTATGGTTTGGAGCAACCGGGATGGTTTAACCTAGCGAATGGTGTTGATAAGCCCATGACTACGACTTACTCTGATAGACGCCGTTTGGTTGGTTTGTTCGCTCAAGGTGAGTTTGGTTACAAGAATTTCTGGTTTGTGAATGCTTCTATTCGTAACGACTGGTCATCTACTTTACCTCAAGGAAATAATAGCTTTTTCTATGGTGGCGTGAATACTTCATTGATCATCACGGATATGTTTGAGGATTTGAAATCTGATTATCTGAATTTCTTGAAGGTTCGTGCAGCTTGGGGACAGACTGGTAACGATGCCCCGATTTACCGTACTAGCAGTTATTTTACACCGACTCAAATCAGTTTAGGTTTTGGAGATTTATATTTACCTATTAATAATACATTAGCTTGACAGAGTATAATCGTTTGCCGAGTATGGATCTTCGTCCGGAGATCACGACAGAATGGGAGTTCGGTTTAACAACGCATCTGTTTAACAATCGCTTGGATATTGATGCTGCTTATTATAATAAGAGTACGAAAGATCAGATAATATCTGCTAGTCTGGCTCCGGAGTCTCGCTATACGTCTATGACCCGCAACGTAGGTAAGATTGCGAATCAAGGTGTCGAGTTGGCAGTGAATGGCATTCCTGTTCGTACGAAAGATTTCGAGTGGGGATTAGGTTTTACTTTCAGTAAGAACTGGAGTGAGGTGAAAGAGTTATGGGATGATGTAACTGAGTATAAATTGACAAGTTCCTATCAAGTGGATTTCGTTGCGGAAGTAGGTCAGCCTTTGGGCGTTTTCAAGGTTCCGGCTTTGGCCACGACCGATGATGGTAAGGTGATCGTTGATAATAACGGTATGCCGACAATTGATGCTAGCAAGAAAGAGATCGTAGGAACGTCTACTCCTAATTTCTTGATGGGCTTTAATACGCATTTCACATGGAAAGGGATTACTTTATCAGCGGTATTAGATTGGCGTAATGGCGGTGAGTTCTATTCATATACCTCTCAATTGCTTACATTTGCCGGAAACTCTACTTATACGGTGTTTAATAATCGTGAACCATTTGTGGTTCCTAATTCCGTGAAAGTCGTAAATGGTCAATACGTAGAGAATGATATACCTATCGTACATTGGGGAGGTGCTTCTAGCGCTGTTAATACCTACTATAATAACGCCTCCAACTACGCTCAGTATAGAAATTGGATTTTACCTAAAGATTACTTGAAATTAAGAGAGATTACACTTTCTTACTCTTTGCCGAAAGCATGGTTGAAACAAACCCCATTCTCTATGGTTCAAGTTAGTTTGATCGGACGTAATTTATTTATGTGGACCCCGAAAAAGAACAACTACGTAGATCCGGAAGGTACGAATTATGGTAATGACATCTTGTCTGAAATTGGTGAATTTGGTGCGGCTCCGACAAACCGTACGTTTGGTGGTGGTATTAAAGTCGTATTATAATAAGTAACTTTAAAAAGTAAAGATAGTATGAAAAGAAACAATTTAATATATACAGGACTGGTTAGCTGCTTGTTGATGGCGACTACAGCTTGTTCCGATTATTTGGATATTAACCAGAATCCGGAATATCCAACGGAAGCCTCTTCTTCTACTTTGCTTCCTTCTGGTATCGCAGGAGTAGCAAGTATTGTAGGTGGTACTTACGAATTATATGGTAGCATGTGGTCTCAGCAATGTACGCAGGGACATACATCCAACCAGTATAATACATTGGTTAACTATACGATAACTAACGCATCCGATTCTCGTTTGTGGTCTATACCTTATTCAATAGCACTGCCAGACTTGGATTTGGTTATCAAAAGCTCTGAATCGGCTCAAGAATGGAATTATTGGGTAATGGGTAAGACTATGACTGCCTTTATGTATCATATCCTAGTGGACTCTTATGGCTCTATTCCTTTTACAGAAGCTATCCTTGGAAATGAGAATACTACACCAAAGTATGATGACAGTAAGACTGTGGTTTATCCGGGATTATTAGCGATGTTGGATGAGATTATCGCTAAAAAGGCGGAGGCTACCGCAGGTGGTTTGCCTTCGGTTACAAAACAAGACTTGGTGTTCGCTGGTGACGTGAATAAGTGGATTCAATTTGCGAAGAGTTTAAAGCTAAAATTGTTGATGCGTGATTTCGATACGAATAAAGCTGCTATCAAGGCATTGCTCGACGAAGGAGATTTGCTGAGTGTAGACGCTAAGATGGACTGTTTTCAAGATTTGGAAAATAAATCAAATCCATTGTATGAGAATGACCGTCGTAAATTGAATTCAACTGTAAATATTCGTGCGTGCGCTACGGTTTGCGATTATTTGAAAAAATATGAGGATCCTCGTTTAAATGATTTTTATTCACCTAATACGGATGGCTCCGGCGAGACAACAGCTTGAAGTATGGTGACCGCCCAAACTCGGTAGCGGTAACAACTCGTATGATCTCTGTGGCTAAGCTAGGTCCTACGGATCCTGTTTATTTTATGTCTGCTGCTGAGGTAGCGTTCCTGCAAGCGGAAGCTTACGCTCGTTTGAATGATGTGGCTAAAGCGAAAGTGGCTTATGAACAAGGTGTGAACTATGCGTTTGAACGTTGGGGATATTCTGCTGCCGAGTTTATTTCGGAAGGTGCTCCTTATGCTTTCGATAGTACGGACCAAAATTCAATGCTTACCTCTATTTTGACCCAGAAGTGGATCGCTTCCACTCGTTGTCAAGCATGGGACGCATGGTTTGATATCAATCGTACCGGTATTCCTGTTTTAGGGACAAAGCATGTGGATGAGGAAGGATATATTTGGGGGCAGTTGACTCCTTGCATTGGTTCTGCGTTGGCTCCGGGTGAATATCCTCGTCGTTTATTGTATCCGAAGTCATCTTCAGACTATAACCCTAATACTCCGGCGGTAGTTCCGTTAGCGGAAAAACAATGGTGGCATAAATAAATGGGTGTTATAAATGTATATTAATCAGAAAAGCTTTTTGAATATGAAACAGATAAATAAATTACTGGTTATCTTATTGGCGTTGGTCACCTTTTCTTCTTGTGAGACCTATGGTGATTACGAGATAGAATACACGGCCATTTATCCTTTATGTGGCGAATGGGTAGTTAATGTTACAGGTGAGGATGGTGGTGTCTTGGCGGAAGGTGTGACCTGCAATACTTACAATACGACTGATGATGCCACGGATAAGATGTGGATAAAAATGAGTGTTGCCACAAACGACTGGGGAGTACGTGGCAAGATTCATTGCGATGTAGCTTCTAAATCTTTTGATGGGGATGGTATCGCTAATCTGCTCCATGCGGATGATGGTATAAATTCTACTGTAACCTTCAATATCTCTGGTAAAGTAATTGTGGATGGTTATACTACTCAAGCCAATACAAAAGTGGATGCCATTGAATTTACCTTGACTCAAAATGGAAAGTCGATGACGGTTAAAGGATTCCGTAAAACAGGTTGGGAAGGTGAAGATTATTGATATGATTTAATATCTTGAAAAGTAGGAGAGGCCTGCCATGTATTTGGCAGGCCCTTTTTATTTACTTTGATATATGGTTTTTTATTAGTTGGTAATCCGTGATAACAAACTTTTAGTTTGTAGATTGTGCTACAAAGAACTTATTATTGTTCCTTCGTGTTTACAATCAGATAATATATAAATGTATCATGGAAAAAGTAATTTACAACTTAGTGTTTAATCGAAAAAAGCAATTGAATGCGGAAGGAAAAGCTTTGATTCAAGTAGAGGCCTATTTGAATAGGCAAAAGAGGTATTTTTCAACGAAGGTTTATGTGAAACCTTGTCAATGGGACAACAAGAGACGTTCCATAAAGAATCATCCGAATATGGATGCGTTAAACCTGTATCTTCAGAACTATGTTATGGAGTTGGAGAGAGATGAGCTGGAGAAGAGACAAGCGAATAACGGTTTTTCGTTGAAGGATCTGCGTGAGGAGACCTCTTCGATATCTACGTCTTCCTCTTTTCTTGTTTTCATGCGTGAGGAGATTTTACATAGTAATTTAAAAGAATCGACGTTAAAAAACCATTTGTCCACTTTGCATGTTCTATCCTTATACAAGAAGGACGTTCTGTTTAAGGATATTAATTTCAATTTCTTATGCGATTTTGAATATTTTTTATTGAAGCAGGAGTATCATCGAATACGATCGCTAAACATATGAAGCATTTGAAACGATATATCAACTTGGCGATTAATAAGGAGTTGTTCGAGTTGCACAAATATCCATTTCGGAAATATAAGATTAAATATCAAGAGAGTAAGCGTACTCATTTAACGCCTGAGGAGTTAGGTCGTTTGGAAAACTTAAAGCTGGATGGGCAGCGTACATTGCGCCGGTGTCTGGATATGTTTTTATTTAGTTGCTACACGGGATTACGTTTCTCAGACATAGTAGTATAACGAAAGAGAACTTTTTGATTATTGATGATAAGGTTTGGCTGGTTTATTCATCGGTGAAGACAGACGTGAGTGTCCGTTTGCCGCTATTTCTCTTGTCGAGGGTAAATCTTTACCTATCTATGAGCGATATAAGAATGCGCCGAGAACCCTGTTTGGTGTTCCCTTATCCTCTAATTCAAACGTGAATAAGCAATTACGCCGAATCAGCCAATTGGCAAGTATTGATAAGAAGGTATCTTTTCATACGGCTCGGCATACAAATGCTACCTTATTATTATATAATGGAGCGAATATAACTACGGTACAAAAGTTGTTAGGGCATAAAAGTGTTCGTACTACCGAGATCTATAGCAATATCATGGATATGACGATTGTCCGCGATCTTGAGAAGATTGAGACACGATTGAAGTTCGGCTAGAATGTGGATTTATAAGAAAGGAGAAAAATATCATTAAGATATTCTTCCCCTTTTTTGAATGTTGTCACTCGTTATGCTTTTATATCTTGATTAGCGAGTTCCGCCAGCCCACCATACGTTTTCGGTAAACACATACTGACCATCACCATAAGCAGCTTGTATATTAGGATTAGTCGTAGTATCATCGTTACCATACGGACATCTTAACGGGAACTTACCCGGATTTTGCAAGCCATAAATATCCTCACCCAAGCTCTTCAAACGACGTACGTCATTATAGCACTCGGTAGACTCTCCATCCGCGTTCCAGAAAGAAATATATTTCTGAATCATCGTCTCTTTCAAAGGATTAGCATCGAATAAGGGAGCGACATTCTCATCAAAGTAAGAAGCGGCCTCCTCCGGTGTCACCTCGTTTGTTACATTCAAGAAACCTCCCCAATAATCAGAAGCGAGGGCAGACTTGATATTAACCTCCATATTAGCCATACCTGCGACAACAGCCTCTTTCAACACTGCTTTTGCCTCATCCTTACGATTTAAACGACACAAAGCCTCTGCCTTTAAGAACAATACCTCATGATAACTTAAGATGTGAGTCGGAGCGGTTTGAGCTGCACAGAACATGGAAACAGTATATTCTAACTGACTTTGCACTAAATCACCATTATGAGCAAGATTCAATAATGGATCATCCTTAGAAGCAATCATCGTTTGGCTGTTAGCCTCCACATAGCAACGTCTGATACGCGGATCATTACGCTCATTCAATTTATCAAACATACTTCGGCTGGCTACTTCACCTAAACGAGAATAGAATACTCCGAAAAATGGGTTGATATTAACACCCACACCATACATAGCATAGCTACATTGCTCGGCTGCCGAGGTGTACGACTTGGAAATATAATCCAACACCTTTTCCATATCGCCCTTAACATCAGCGCTACGTCCCATCAAGCGCATCGTATAACGAGCCTTCAAGCCATAAGCTGTCTTTAGCCAAGCCGAGGCGTCACCTTTATAAATCAAATCTTGATTAGACAGGCTCGTCAGATCTGATTTCTGAAGATCTTCAATTGCGGCATCCACATAGGCCATGATATCCTTATAAATCTCCTCTTGTTTATCGATAGCGGGAGTCATAGATACTGTATAGTCACAAGCCTCTTTCCAAGGTGTATCACCATACATATCTGTCAAGATCGCCAAATTGTAAGCCACGAAAAGTTCCGCAATGCCTTTTGTTATGAAGTTCTGCTCTTCTTCTGCGACTTTGACAGAGATCAAAGCATCTTTCAGTGTCGAATAGGTTCCCCCCCATGAGTTATTAAAGGTAGAAGCCGATGTACAAGAAGAACGGGTTTCCGCATAGTAGAATTGATTATGCGAACCTGTCTCATGTTCCACATACATACCACCATATAAATTGAAATCGCCGCTAACCACGCTAAACGCAGTCGAAGTCATGACATCCGTAAGGATCATCTTTGCGGGAACTGCTGTGGTATGATTATGATCTTTGTTGATCTCATCCATCTTATCCTCAGAGCAAGAGACCAAGGCTGCGGTGAAAACAACTCCCGTCAATAATTTTTTTGAGATATTTTGAAGTTTCATCTTTTGTTTCCTTTATTAGAATTTCACATTTAAACCGAAGCCATAGCTCGAAGCACCCGGCATAGAAAAGCGCTCGAAGCCACCGCCCATATTATTATTACCTTGAGAAGCCTCAGGATCCAAACCTTTCAACTCAGACCAAAGAATGATATTTCTGGCAAAAACATTTAAGTTCACGTTGATTCCATTCTTATCCCATACCGGATAACTAACGGACAACTCACGTAGTTTCAAGAAACCACTGTCATAGATACCAGCTTCGGAAATAAGCGTCATGCGGTCATAATATGATAAAGCGTCTTCGCCTTTGATATCTATGTCATTAGCTACATAGGAACCATCTTCCAACTGCTTTACAGCCGGATGACTAAAACGGAAAGTCTCGGCCGTACGACTTTCAACAGACTCCATACTTGTACCATAATAGTTCAACGTGTTCAATGTACCGCTATACATCTGTCCACCACATTTCCAATCGAACGTAGCGCCGATACGGAATTTGTAAATCTCAAAATTAGTATTAAAACCCAAGAGGAAATCCGGGGAAACCTTACCGATCACACCCTCACTACCGATCTGAGGCAAGCCATCTTCGTCTACGACAATATCACCGTTGTCATTACGCAAGAAAGTCGTACCATAGATTACAGGGAATTTATCGCCAATATTTGCACGTACCTGCGGATCAACGAAACCTCCCAAGAAAATACTCTCTACACCCGGAGCCAGCTCATCTACGTAGTTATCGATCTTAGAGAAGTTAAATGCCATATCCCATTTAAAATTCTTCGTATTGATCGGATTGATTCCCAACGTAATCTCATGAGCGTTCGTATGGATAGCGCCACCATTGGTTACTAATTCTGCAGAGCCTGTAGAACCAGCCAAAGGAACCTCAAATATCTGATCTTTCACATTCTGCCGAGAGAAGGTATAGTTCAATGAGAAAAGACCATTCAAGAAGGTCAAATCCACACCTAACTCATAAGACTTCGTGTTCTGAGGTTTCAAATTCGGATCATACACACGAGCATATGGAGTGAACGCCGTAATTCCACTCATAGGATATTGTATAGGCGTAGAACCATAAAAACCACCACCGTAAACAGGTGTAGTATAATAAGAATCATAATAATCTCCAGCCTGTCCTACTTCGGCGTAAGAAGCACGTAATTTACCATAAGTCAAGACATTATTCTTCAATGGTTCTAATTCTGTGAAAATCCAGCCCAAGGAAACAGATGGATAAGTGAATGAGCGGTTGTTACGAGGCATATTAGATACGATATCGTTACGAACAGTTGCGTTGAAGTAAACCATGTTAGCGTAAGACAATGAAATGCTAGCAAAGTTACCAACTGTGCGTTTCCGGCGTAATGACTCGGATGCTACCATAGTTGTAGCATTATCTATATGATTCCAACCCGGGAAGTTATAGTTCGCTCCATAAGACTCGTAAAATTTCCGCTGATTCTCTACCAATTCATTACCAACAAGGGCATCGAACAACCAATCTTCATTGATATTCCAAGTATATGCAGCGGTCAACAAAGAGTTCAACTCCGTGATTGAATATCCATAGTGATCAATCTCTCCATAACCATTTGCATGTCCATAACCCCAAGAATCCGTATAATTAGTCGTATAAGAGTCCACACCCAATTGATACTTGACATCCAATTTGTGATTATCGGTATTGAACTTCGTAGAATATTTCAAATAAGTATTTCCAAAGAAACGTTGTGAACGTTCCAAGAACTCGTTGTTATCTACCGCCCAATAAGCTCCGTCAAAACCTGATGTGCTACGGAATGTATTTTGTGTATACGGGTCACCCTCAACATGACTTGGGATACCGGCTAAATCGTAGCTAGAAGGAGCTCCGTAAACAGTAGCTAAGATTCCATTATTGGCACTAGACTGCTTGCTGATCTTCGAATTTACATAGGTACCGGTAAATCCAGTAGACCAGTTCTTGTGTAATTGAGCTTCGGCACTCATTTTTGCGTTGTATCGGTCCATGCCTGTATTTGGAATAATACATCTTGCGTAGTATTACCGATCGAGAAGGAATAGTTACCTTTATCAAAAGCTTGAGCTACATTCACGGAGTTACTCCATGTCGTACCCACGTTGAAGAAATCCTTGATATTGTCGTAAGCTTGTGGTTGAGCCCAAGGGTCTAATCCCGCAGCGGCCCGCTGAGGTACGTAATACATACCTTCATGCTTACCATATTGCTTGGTAAACTCATTATCCGTTTTCCTCCATAAGTCGGATCGTTAGGCAATTCGCTGATTAGTGGTCCCCAAGAAGTTGAAGCATACGGGCTATACTTGCCATTTGTACCTTGCGCATACACTTTTTGGTATTCAGGCATCGTTGAAACCTTATCAAAAGATAAGCTGGTATTAAAAGCGACCTGAGGTTTACCTTTACGGGCTCCCTTTCCACTTTTGGTCGTAATGACAATTACTCCATTTGTTGCACGCATACCATACAAGGCAGATGCGGCCTGTCCCTTTAATATATTAATGCTTTCAATATCGTTTGGATCGATATCCACCGCACGAGATGCAAAGTCCGTACCGGAAACAGAACTACCGGTGTCCACATCAGCCGTTGAAGCGACAGGCATACCGTCAATCACATACAAAGGAGTATTATCGGCACAGTTGCAAATATCCGTGGCTTATTTTTGTAGTATAGGTCTATATTTTCTT
>ERZ791618.641-NODE-641-length-15555-cov-2.201742_pt1 | contig 15555 bp, 18 predicted proteins | sample MGYA00510059_ERZ791618 | MGnify/ENA primary metagenome ERZ791618 (study PRJEB30046, sample SAMN00715159) | human gut metagenome | study: EMG produced TPA metagenomics assembly of the A metagenome-wide association study of gut microbiota in type 2...
TAGCCAGTAACCTTCTCATAACATAAGAAGAATCAACCCCTCTAAAAGAATCAACTTCTCCCCTAGTAATAGGTTCATTATAAGCAATAACCGCTAGTGTCTCAATAGCGGAATTAGATAAACTATTACTGCTAGGATTTTCTAATAACTTCGTATAATATTCCTTATGTTCTTCCCTAGTAGTAAGTTTAATAGTATTACCCAAAAAATTAATTCAAGACCCCTCTTATTATCATCATAATAATTCTTTAAATTAAGTACTTCTCTTTTTGCAGTCTCTTCATCAATATTTAATATATTCATAATATCTTTTATAGTAAGACCAATATCACCCTGTACATATAAAAGACCCTCTATAATTGCATCCATATTCTACCTCAATTCTACAAGTATTTTATCAAAATTCTTATCTTGTTTAATAATAACCTCTTTTTCCTTAACCATTTCTAATATTCCTAAAAAAGTAACTACTAAATAAGGCCTATTATATTCTTCAATAAATTCTTCTAAGTAAGCCTTTCTCTTATTATGTAAAATATTTCTAATACTCTTCTTTCTATCTCTTACCGAATATTCCTTATTAGTAACCGTTGTATTAAGAGGTTTCTCTTTCTCTTTTCTTTCTAAAAACTTCTTAAAAGCCTCAAGTAAATCATTACTAGATAATACACCATATTCATGATTATCCGTATATTCACTTACCTTCTCAGGACTCTTAATATAAATATTTTTCCTATCCTCTTCTAATTTCTTAAAAGTAGGAGTAAGTTCTTTATATTTTTTATATTCTATCAATTTATTAATTAAATTCTCTCTAGTAAGTTCTTCATCTACTTCTTCATCATTATCATTCTTTACCTTAGGTAATAATGACTTAGACTTAATATACACAAGTTCTGAAGCCATAACTAAATAAGAAGAAGATACATTAATATTAAGTTCATCTTGTTTTCTAATATAATCTAAATACTTTTCAGTAATTTCATCTATCTTAATATCACATATATCTATATTAGATTCTTTTACTAAGTGAAGAAGTAAATCTAAAGGTCCTTCAAAATTATCAATAGAAATATAATCCATATATCTAACACCATCCTAACTAATTATATCAAATAAACTAACATAAGTAAATTAATTTCTTTCTCCTTTCACTAAAAGCCAAGGTCTTTTAGTGTTATTTTAAGCCTTATTCTAAGTTTTAAAATAAAATATTTACATATCAATCATATATAAGTCATAAATTTTATATAATGTAACCTATTTAGTTACATATTTTACCATCTTTTTATATTATACTCCTATTAGAGGGTGATTTTATGGATAAAGAAGTACAAGAATTAGTAACAGAACTAATTAATTATGATAATAAAGAAGACTTATCTTGGTTACAAGTGCTAAAAACTCTCTTAAAAGAAAGAAATTTAGAGTACAATGATGAAATATTAAAAAAAGTAACTAAAGAAATAACAAAAGCCGGCTACGACATTATAACCAAACCATTCAAGTTAGAAAGATACAAATAGACCTTAGGACAAACCTAAGGTCTTTATTTTATCTATATAGTACTTTCAAATAGTGGTAATATTTCTTTAAGTTTTTCCTCACCAGTTACTTCAGTAATAACTTTATTATTATCCTTTTCGGTAACAACCACCAATTTATAATCATTTTCTATATCAGTTTCACTCTCATTAACTTTAGCAATATAATAATAATCAGTATCTTGATAATTAACTTTATCTAATACTAAGTATTCTTCTCCATTTTCAAGTACAATTACTTTATTAATATTTAACATAACATAATCTCCTTTAGTTATTATTTAATTCTGGGAATCCAAAATTATCATTACTAGATAATCCATCATTTATTGGAATATTTATATTTGGAAAAGAACTAGTTTCCATCTTCTCATCAGATACTGGTATCCAGAAAGAATTGTTATTTATATTATTATTAACATCATTATTATTAGTAGCAGTACTATTACTTGGTGTATCAAAAATATTTATATTAGTATCTAAATTATTTGGAGTATTATCTCCTAATTTAGGTTTAATATCCTCCCATAAAGGAACAGCACTTACTATCTTATCATCTTCTTTATTTTCACTAGAAGTAGGTATATTCCATACTGGAGGTTTTACTTTAGGTTTCTCAATTACAGGTTCCTCCCACTTAGGCATTTCCCACATTGGAGTAGCTGGAGTATCATCTTTCTTTTCTTCTACTTTAGTTTCTTCAGGAATACTAGGTACTTCTAAAGATGGTTCTTCACTCTTCTCAGGTACTACAGATTCCTCCTTCTTAGTATCAGATAATATTTCATCAAAAGATACAGGTTTAGGATTCAATTTCTTATTAACCTTTTCTCTAACAGCCTCACCTTTTAACTTAGCAAGACCTAAATTAAGAGTAAGTGGAGCATCTCTAACATCTTTTATTCTATAAGGATCTATAACTTCCTTAACAATAGGTTCCTTTTCTTGAAGTTCTTCCTCTTTTGCTTCTTCTTTAATCTCATCAGAAGTATCCTCTTTAGATTCCTCATCATTACCATATTCATCACTATCATAAGTGTCAATTAAATTAAATTCTCTAAGTATGGCAAGTATCTCTACTGAATTATTATCATGTTCTAATTCATCAAGTCTACTTTCCTTAAATTCAATTCTACTAGTATAATTAGAAATATTGTCAAGTACTTCTTTTTCTTTATCAGTAACACTAATTTGTTCTAATACTTTTTTTTCAAAAGAAGTTAATTCATCAATATCAGTAATAGATAAGTCTTCTCTTAAGCTTTTTCTCTCATCAAGTATTTCTTCAATATTATCTCTTTTTGTAAAGATACCATTAAAATCATCCTCAAAAGTATTAACAAGTTTATATAACTTTAAGAATAATTCTTTATTCTTAATAACAAAGTAACTCTTTTCTGCTTCATCTACATATGAAGAATAATCATCCTCTAAACCACTAGTAATTAGGTTCTTAACACTATCTCTAGTAACATCAAGAGTCTCCTTACTTTCCTTAACCAAAGATTTAATATTATTAAGTTCTTCATCAATATTATCTTCAGTAATATTATTATAAGCATTATCTTCTTTAATTACTTTCATAAACTCAGAATACAAATCATCTTCCATAATTTGATTCTTACCTTTATAATCTTCTTTCTTCTCTTCTTCTTCACTTAATAGTACTTTTAACTTAGATATACTATCATGAACGCTTTCTATCTCACTAGTAGTTTCTAAGTATCTATTAATTAAACCAAGTCTTTCTCTTTTTTCATCTAATTCTTTATCAGATATAACTATTTGAAGTCCAGATATATAATCTCCAGTAGCCAAATAATATCTATCTTCTAAATCATTTCTCTTTTCTAATCTATCCTCAAGTAACTTAATTAATTTTTCTAATCTATCTTTTTCTTCTTCAATAGTTTTTGAAGGTGTTATTAAAGGTCTAACTTCTTTTTCAAATTCTTCATTATAAATATTATCTATTTTCTTTGCATATTTTTCATAGTTAATAAGTACATCACTAGGAGTCTTAACTTTCTTTTCTCTATCTAATTTAATACGCATTTCAAATATCTTACATAGATTTTCAAAAGATCTTACATTGTTTCCTTCCATAATATTTCACCTTCCTTTTTATTCATATCAGGAAATGCCAAATCATCTACCTTACTACTTCCTAGTATTTCAGGTTTCAAATTATTATTTCCAATTACAGGTATCGTACTCTTATTAATGTTATCACTAGTACCAGTACTCTTCCAAATAATATTTTTATTATTTTCTAATAAATCATATATACTACCTGATTTTTTACTCTTTTCTTCTTTTTTATCTTCAATATTAAGTTCTACTTTATTATCTTCTTCTTTAAATAAATCTTTTACTTCTTCTTTTGGAATCTCTTTTGGAGCTTCTTTTGGAACAAAATCTGATACTCTTGGTAAATCACTAACCCTATCAGGAATCTCTTTTCTTATAGGTTCTTCTCTTATTTCCTTCTTAGGTTCTACTGGTGGTTCCCATAAAGGAACTTCCTCTTTACTTTCCTCTATTATAGGTTCTTTCTTAACCAAATTATCTACTTTATTAGGAACTATCTTAGTTTTACCAAACAACTCATCAGTATCAAAGTCATTATCTAAATCCAAATTATCAAAAGTTTTATTCTTTAATGGATTAGGTATAGGCTTCTTTACTTCTTCTTTTTCTTCTTCATTAATTGGACTAATAACAGTTTCATCTTGTAATTTCTTTAGTCTCTCAGTACTTGCTAATTGTTCTTTTAATCTTGCTTCTTCGATTAACTTCTGCCTTCTTACTCTCGCAGCCTCTATCTTTTGCTCTTCAGCAATTCTCTTTTGTCTTTCATTATATTCATTTCTCTTAGCAAGTCTTACTCTCTCTTCTTTAATTCTATCTTCATTTCTAATAAGTTCACTAAGCACTAATTTAAACTCTTTAGAATTATTTTCTTCATCAATATCATATAAAATCTTATTCTTAGTTTCTCTTTCTTCTTTTAACTTTTCATAAGTTTCTATATCTCTTTGTTCTAACTTAATAGTATTATATTGTTTAGATAGTTCGTCATATAATCTCTTATAAAGTTCACTCTCATCAATATTTTTAAATATCTCATCTATTTTTTCTCTCTTAGTAAGTAACTCTTCATAACTAGAAGTCATCTTATCATATATATCAATTAACTTTAATATATTTAATTCTTCATTATATTTAGAATATTCTATTGTAACTTCTGATAATAAACTATCACATTCAATTATATAAGAAGAATCTCCTAGTGATCTAGCACTCTTTAAATTATCTTTAGCCATATCAAGAGCATACTTTAAAGATTCCTGTTTCTTAGTAATATCACTTCTTTGGTCTACTAAAGAATATAGATTAAGTTCCTCTAAAACATTATCTATCTTCTTAATCATCTTATTCTCTAAACTCTCATTAAGTCTAGTATTAGCCTTAACATTTCTTGAAGCCTCACTAATCTTAATATCAAGTGATTTCATCTCTTTAATTATCTTCTCTTGCTTAACTTTATTATCTTCATATTTTTCTATTATTCTAAGTCTATTCTTAAAGTCTAATAATTTATCTTCTCCAAGAAAAGTAGTTAATTCTACTAAAGAACCAGTTATTCTTTTATGTTTTAATTTTCTCTCCTCTAAATATTTTTTTCTATCTTCAATTAAAGATATAATATTTCTAAGACGAGCCTTCTCTTCAGAAAATAGTTTTGGTTCTTCACTAAGAAGAGTCATATACTCTTCTTCATATTCAGTATTAGTCTCTAATAATATTTGCTTTTCTATTTTATCTAACTGATCACATATTCTCTCTCTCTGAAGATCATCAGTAGTTAACTCTAGACTACTTAAAAACATATCATATTGTTTTAATCTTCTTACTACTTCTCTATTAGTATAGTTCACACTAAACCACCTCTAGTATAATTATAATTTTTTTTGCATTTTTTGTCAATTAATATAACAAATTTTACATATAAATTAAAGAAAAAATAATACTAACTCCCCATTAATATTATCTTATATACCCATATCATAATAACTGAATAAATCTAAGTATATATTCCTGCTTATACATAATAGATTTTATTTTGAGACTAAACTTAGACTCAAAACAACACTCTAAGACCTTGGCTTAGAGTGAACATAATAAAAAAATAATTATAATCTCATAATAATATACCATAATAATATTAGGTGAATTAGTTATGAATAACAAAATAATAAAAAAATTAAAAGAAGATACCAGTACCAGTAGTTATATCATATATAGAGAAAAATACATAAAAAATATCAAAATAGATTTAATATATCATGAAGCTTTAACCGATCAAGAAAAAATGTCCAATTTCATCTATCGTAGTCTAGACTATATCGAAAAAATATATAACGATAAAGATTCCTTATATGACACTATAAAAAACAATATAAGTAATATCAAAATAAAAGAAATAAAAGACTATCAAGATATCTGCAAATACCTAAATAATGGTTTCTTAATTCTTTTAATCGAAGATGACTATTCATTAGCCCTTGAAGTCAAAAAGAATCTCTCTAGAAGTATCGATAAATCCATTACCGAAACCACTATTCGTGGTCCAATGGACTCTTTTACTGAAAATATAGAAACAAATATTGGCCTAATAAAAAGAAGAATAAAATCCAACAAACTATGGAATACCGATATAGAACTAGGTAAATACACCAAAAACAAAGTAAGTATCCTCTTCATCGACGGTATCATAGATAATAAACTAAAAGACTATATCATAGATAAACTAAATAATATTGATATAGATAATGTAACAGATTCAGGTACCCTAAAACACTTAATAGAAAAAGAAACAAAAACAATATTTCCCACTATTATGACTACTGAAAGACCAGATAAAGTAGTAAGTAGTCTATTAAATGGTAGATTAGTAATAATCATAGATAACTGCCCATTTGCCCTAATATTACCCGTTTTTCTAAACGATTACTTTCTATCACAAGATGATAAAGACTTTAAAACCTATAGCGGTACTTTCATAAGAGTATTAAGATACATTGCTTTCATAATTACCATTATGACTCCCGGTATATATATAGCCCTAACTACCTTCGATCAAGAAATGATACCTCTAGATCTACTAACAAGTTTTGCTTCTCAAAGAAGTACCGTACCCTTTCCCGCTATCTTTGAAGCCATATTAATGTTTTTATCATTTGAAATACTAAGAGAAAGTGATTATCGAATCCCCAATATATCCAACTCAGCCCTTTCCATAGTAGGAGCCCTAATCTTAGGAGAAGCCGCAGTTAATGCCGGTATCGTATCTCCAATTATGATTATAATCGTAGCCATTACCGCTATCAGTGCTTTAATAATAACCGAACCAGAACTTACTAATGCTGTTAAATGGTATAGAATCCTCTTCATGATCGGAGGTACTTCTATAGGAATGTTTGGTATCTTCATAGTCTTCATTATATTTATAACCAATTTATGTAATATAAACTCTTTTGGCTACTCTTATATGATGCCCTTTGTCAGTATAAATGCTGATATCAAAAATAGTCTAATAAAATTTCCATTACGAAGTAGAACTAAAAGAAATAAATATCTAACAAACAATATAACTAGGGAGGTAAATCATGAAAAAAATTAAATATCTAAGCATATTATTAATAATACCCCTATTAAGTGGCTGCTACAACTATAGAGAATTAAATGAACTAGCCATAACTACTGCCTTAAGTATCGATTATAGCGATAATAATTTCAATATAATCGTTGAAGTAATAAATCCCACCAAACAACAAGATGCCGTAAGTGCCAACAACTCTCCATTCGTAAATTACTATTCATCCGCTCCCACTCTACAAGATGCCCTTCGTAATGTTGTTATTGACTCTCCTAGACAATTATATGCTGCACAGTTAGCACTAATTATTTTAAGTGAAGAAGCCGCTACTAATCATATGTCCGAAATATTAGAGTATTTCTCTAGAGAACCAGAATCTCGTACCGAAGTGAAATTTGTTATTGCAAGAGGTGATGATAGTACAAAAGCTGTTACTATTCAAACACTACTCACTAATTTTTCTTCTTCTAATATTAAACAATCTCTGGAATTACAACAAAAAGTACTCGGTTTAACTCCAGTATATACATTAAATGAACTACTAAATATGTATTTAGATCCGACACTCGAAATAAGCTTACCATCAATTATAGTATATGGTAATGCTGAAGAAGGAGACAAAAAAGAAAACATAACAACATCTACTCCTAAAGCACTGACCAAGATTGGTACTACTGCTATTTTCAAAGGAAAAGACTTTCTCGGATATTTAACTGAAGAAGAATCAAAAGTACATAGTATAATTATTGGCAGTACTAAAGAAAGTATTATAAATTTAGATTATAAAGATAATTATAGTGTGTTTGAATTATACAAAATAGAGTCAGATATATCTCCTGATATTAAAGATAATAAAATAACATTAAATATATCTGGTAAAGCAAGAATAAAAGAGTTTCACTCTAATACCAATATAACAAAATCAAAAGAAACAGATAGACTAAATAAAGAATTAAATAAACATATCGAAGATATTATCAAAAAAAACTTTAATAGTATGAGAGAAAAATATAATACCGATATATTTAATTTTAGACAAAGTTTCTATAGAGGAAATCCTAAATATTATAATACCCACTATAAAGATACTTGGTATGAAAGTATCTTCCCTAATCTAACTCTAGAAGTAAAATCAAATATCAAACTATACGAAAAAGGTAATACTCTAGGAGGAATAGAATATGAAAATAAAAATAACTAACATTGAAATATCAAGTACTATGTTCTTACTCATCTTCTCATGTACCTTAGGCCTAGCCCCATTTATAAGTATCAAAATATCCGGTATTGATTCTTATTTTAGTGTCTTGTTTGGCTCTATACTAGGTCTAATACCCCTATGTATAATATTATATCTATTTAACTATCAAATAGATAAACCCATAAATGAAAAAAACAAAATAATATTTGGTAAAACAGTAGGTACCATAATCAACTATCTAACTATCCCCTTTCTCTTTATATTAGGAATAACCTACCTATTCAATCTAGGTAACTTTGTCATATCCCAGTATCTAACCAATACCCCATTATTAATAATAATCATAGTAATAAGTTTAACATCACTATTCATAGCAAATAAAGGAATAAAAGTAATTACCAAAACCAGTTCCATATATAGTATAATAATCATCATAGTCTTCCTAATCGCCGTATTAGGGCTATCCAAAGAAATAAAACTAGATAGCCTAAAGCCAATATTAGAGTTTGGATTAAAAAAGCCCCTAATTGCTGGACTAGTAAATACCCTAAGTTTTACTTCCCCTATTTATACCATACTATTTATACCAAAAAAAGAAATAGAAAACAATACCAAAACAAAAAAATATTTCATCATAACCTATCTAATAAGTATGATAATAATATTCACCATAGCCATAGTAACAAGTAGTATTCTAGGTAAATATCTTCTTCAAACATATCAGTATCCAGTATATATAACCCTAAAAAGAATATCATTATTTAACTTTATCGATAGAATAGAAAACTTCCTATCATTCCAGTGGATATTATCAGGAATAACAGTAATAGCCATGACTATCTATTCAGTAAGTAAAAATATCAAAAATAAAGAAAGTAAACTAATAAATTTCATAATAACTATTCTAATGATTATATTATCATATCTCCTATTTAAAAACAATACTAGCTTCAATGAATATCTATATACGATATACCCATATTTGCTACTACCAATACCTATAATTTATGTTATAATATTTATTGGAGCAGTAATCAAAAAAAAATATAAATAATAGTATAATATTAAAAATTAAACATATAATATTATTACAGTAGAATATAACTACTGTTTATATAAAGAGATTACTATACTAGTAGTCTCTTCTTTAGTATGAGGTATATTATGAATAGAGATTTAATAAAAATAGAAAGTGATGGTATGTATTAGAAGAAATAATTCCAAATAAAGAATTAATCTTCTATAAAAAAGATAATAGTAAAGTTGATATAGATATGTTTAGAATACTATATATGAAATATGCTTTTCAAAGAACACTTTTAAATGATGATTCTTCAGATAATGATATAAGGTTTACATATATTGATAATTATGTAAAAGTAAATTTAATATCATTTAAAAAGAGGATAAAATTATTTAAGGAGCCTATACAATAAAATTATAATATCATAATCTATTAGTGTGGAGTTGATACTTTATGATAGAATTTTTAAATAATGTAAGTCCAATCTTACTTGCTTTTATAGCTACTCTATTTACCTATAGTGTTACCGCTATCGGAGCTGCCTTAGTTTTTATTTCAAAAAAATAAATAAAAATGTCATGGATGCCATGCTCGGTTTTGCCGCTGGAGTAATGATTGCTGCCTCATACTTTTCGCTATTATCACCCGCTAGAGACATGGCTGAAAGCCTAAATATGAATGTAACCCTTGTTCTATTTATTAGTTTCTTTAGTGGTGGTTTACTTCTATATATCGGAGATAAACTATTCAATCTATTTGATAAAAAACTATCTAAAAAAACTAATAAAGAAAATAAAAATAATAGCTTTAAAAGATGCTTAATGTTAATAACATCCATAACACTACATAATATCCCTGAAGGACTTGCAGTTGGTGTCGCCTTTGGCTCAATAATATATGGTCTAGATGGAGCCACTTTATCATCAGCCCTATTATTAGCCCTAGGAATAGGTCTCCAAAACTTTCCAGAAGGAACCGCTGTTAGTGTACCATTAAGAAGAGAAGGATTGAGTAGAAAGAAAGCCTTCTTCTATGGTCAGTTAAGTGGCATAGTAGAACCAATATCCGGTGTACTAGGAGCTCTTCTTGTACTAAAGGTACGACTACTTCTTCCTTATTTACTAAGTTTTGCTGCTGGAGCTAGATTTATGTTGTAGTACAAGAATTAATTCCTGAATCACAAACAAATAAGAGAAAAGAATTAATGGCCTTATTCACATTAATAGGATTCTCAGTAATGATGATATTAGATATAGCTTTAGGTTAAAAAAGAAAGTAACCACGTTACCTTCTTTTTATTTATTACAATCACTAGTACAAATATTAGTTTTAGTATCCTCAAACATCTTAGCGAGTTTAGTCTTAAGTCCCTCTAAATCTTCATTCTCCCAGTATTCTTTAGGAGTTTTATATCCCTTAGTATCCGCAGCAGTTTCATCATCAAAACCAACAATTTCTCCATCTTTAACCGCTATTACTGAAGGAGCATAGATTCTCTTATTACCCTCTTCATCATATCTCAAATGATCTTTGAGTATTTCTACCAATTTTTTATAATTATCATTATTATCTTTTCTATCGTTTAATATATTATAGTAGTATACTTTTTCTACGTCATTATCTTTAGCCACTTCATTTAGATAAGGCACATAAGCCGCACACCAAGGACATTCAGGAAAGCCTAAATAAACAACCCCAGTACCATGTTCTAAAATATTAATAATTTCATCAATACTTTTGTATACAAACACATTATCTTCAGTAACACTACCATACTCTTCGGCAAACTTCTTACCATCAGTATCTTTATTCTTATTAATATATAAGTATCCCAAAACACCAAGCATTATAACCAAAACTACTCCTACTAAAATTATTATTTTCTTTTTCACTTTTTTCACCTCATAATAATCATAAACTATTTATAATTATTTCACCACATAAACAAAGTTGAATTAACTAAACTTAAAGTTGAGTCTATGAACAGTTCCCATTTAAAGATAAAGGAACCTTATAAGTAGTTATCTTATTACTACTATCAGTAGCATTAATCTCTAGTAAATATTACTACTCTCAATATTCTTACATTCCTTGCCAAAATTATCTATATTAAAATTAACATTCTTCAAAAAATCATTAAGTTTAATCAAAACATTATCATCATAATCATAACTACCAATCTTCTTTTTTATAGTACCACTTTCTTCATACAAACTACATTCAATTTTAGTATATAAATTATCATCAGTACCACCGCAATAATCAATATTAGATATATATAAATAAGAATTACTCTTATTATAAGCAATACTTCCTGATATCTCAAAATTTGAACAATTAGAAGTTAAAGTTCTAAAAGTAAAACTATCATCATGAAATACTATCAGTAAAATAACTCCTAGTACAGTAAGAAAACCTACAATAGAACTAACAATAATTATTACTTTTTTATTATTTTTTTTATTATTTACTTTACCATCAAGTAAATCATTAATATTAATACCATAGTCATTACATATCTCTTTTAATAAAGCAATATCCGGAATATTCTTACCATTTTCCCACTTACTGACAGCCTGATAAGTAACACCATATTTTAGAGCAAACTTCTCTTGCGTTAAACCATTTTTCTTACGAAGTTCTTTAATTAAATTGCCAACTTTATTTTGATCCATCATATCACTTCCATACTTAAAATTATAGTAATTTATCTCTTTTTTCTATATAAATACAATAGAAAAAAGAGATAAATTACTATCCCTTTATTATAAATATTTTTTTAAATCCTCAATATTTTTCTCTTGCACCTTAACATAAGTATCTACTATTTCCTCTACTTCTTTATCCATCTTTTTATCATTTAATATTCTTCTCCCCTCAAGTATCCCCATATTAGTACCATTAAAGAGAAGCTCCGATATTTTAGCATCACTATCATCAGTCATAGTTCTCATCTCAATACCAAACCAAGTCATAGTCTTTTCCATCTTATTAGTCTCGTGTGGTTCATCATCACTATTATATTTAGAATAAATTTCATTAATATCTTCAGATATCTTTTTATACTCGCTAGACTGTCTTTCAAGTAGTTTTTTAAATTTCTTATCCTTAACTTTATCTATTATATAACTAATAGCATCTATGCCCATACAAGCACCCTTATTAATTTCATCTAATACATTAATATTCTCTTTCATATTTATTCACCAATAATATTATTAACAATAAATAGTAAAATATACAGTCCAATCTTTTAATTTAACAAATTAAATGATACAATTATGGCACCGGCGTCAAGAGGTTCGAGTGAATAAGTATTAAAAAAAGTCCAAATTTACTTTGAACTTCTTAATATACAATTTAGTGCGATATAAGAGCCTATTTTGAACATTTATATCTATAAAGAATAAACTGATAAATATCAGTTCTAAATATAATATAATATAAATTTTTACTTTTTAAAACAAAATATCGTCAGTTTATACAAAATAAATAGTTTTAATGATATAATTATGTATGTGAGAAAATTAATTAAGGAGTGTAAAATGAGCAATATTATTAAAATAGATAATCTAAACAAAAGTTATGGAAGTATTAAAGCCGTTAATAATTTAAGTTTCCGAGTTAAAGATGGAGAATTATTTTCTTTTTTAGGAATAAATGGAGCTGGTAAAAGTACTACAATTAATATGATTTGTGGTGAGTTAAAAAAAGATTCAGGAACAATTTTAGTCTGTGATAAAGAAGTAGACAGTGATGATAAATATATTAAAAGAAAAATTGGTGTTGTCTTTCAAGAGTCATTATTAGATAAATCCCTAACGGTTTATGATAATTTAAAAATTAAAGCATCTCTTTATGGAATAACTGGAAATAATTTTGTAAAAAGATATAACGAATTATCAAAATTGTTTGATTTATACGAAATTGAAAGACAAACCATTTCACAATTATCAGGTGGGCAAAAAAGAAGAGTTGATATAGCTAGAGCAATGATACATAACCCTGAAATATTAATACTAGATGAGCCAACTACTGGTCTTGATCCTGGAACAAGAAAAAAAATATGGAAAGTTCTTAATTCATTAAGAAAGAATAGCAAACTGACTATTTTTCTAACTACTCACTATATGGAAGAAGCAGTAGACTCTGATTATATAGTTATATTAGACAAAGGCTCTATTGTAGCAGAAGGTACTCCCCTTGAATTAAAAAACAAATTTGCTTATGATATGATACTTATTTATAATATTAATGAAGATGAAATAAAAAAATTAAATAAGCCATACACAAAAATAAGAGATGGGTTTAAAATAGAAATTAAAACATTAGAGGAAGCAACAGAATTAATCATAAAAAACAAGAGTTTATTTAAAGATTATGAAGTTGTTAAAGGAAAAATGGATGATGTTTTTCTTAATGCTACTGGATACGATTTGGAGGTAGAATAATGAGTCAACTTATTAATTTAACAAAAAGAAATATTAAAGTATATTTCTCTGACAAAGGAATGTTTTTTACTTCATTAATAACACCAATTATTTTGCTTGTATTATATGCAACTTTTTTAGCTAATGTTTATAGAGATAGTTTTTTATCGGCTATACCTGATGGTTTTGAATTACCAAATAAATTGATTAATGCTCTAGTAAGTGGTCAATTAATGTCTTCGTTACTTGCAGTAAGTTGTGTAACAGTAGCATTTACTTCAAATCTGCTTATGGTTCAAGATAAAGTCAATAATACAATTAAAGATATAAATGTAACACCAATAAGTAAATTTAAAATTGGACTAAGTTATGTACTTTCAACTTTCATATCAACACTAATTGTAAATATTGTTGTTGCAATAATATGCTTCATATATGTTTATTTTCAAGGGTGGTACATGAATATAAATGATGTTTTATTAATATTACTTGATGTATTATTATTAACTCTTTTTGGAACAATTCTTTCGTCAGTCGTGAACTTTAATCTTTCTACTCAAGGTCAGAGTACTGCTGTTGGAACAATGATAAGTGCTGGTTATGGATTTTTATGTGGAGCATATATGCCTTTATCATCTTTTAGTAAATCTTTACAAAATATATTATCATTTTTGCCTGGCACATATGCGACCTCATTATTTAGGAATCACTCTTTAAATGGACCTTTTAGAGAAATGCTAAGATTAAATATACCTGTTGATGTAATTGATGAATTAAAAAAAGCATTTGATTGCAAAATATCATTTTTTGATAATAATGTAACTATTCGTACAATGTACATTATTCTAATTTCAAGTATCATTATTTTAACTACTATTTTTATCATAATGAATAAATATAAAAAACAAAAATAGATGTCGAGTAAAATTTACCTTGACATCTTTTATTATTACAATGGTAAAGTTTGTTTATTATTTACCTTATTTTCAATATATTCTAAGTTATTAAATGATTTATTGTTTTTAAATAGTTCCATTTGTTTTCTTGCTATATTATTTAATCTAATAAGTTTTTCATTTTGTGGTATTTTCATTTCTCTTTTGTTAAATAAATTATGTTTTCTCACAAATTCTTGATTTGCTTTTCGTTCTTCAGGATCATAATCATGTTTGAAAGAAAATAAACTTAACACATTATTATTAAATAATTTTTCAACTATCTTTTGAATAAATTCAGGAAGTTTTTCAAACACTTGTGTCATTTGATATTTATATTCTAAACTTTTTTCATCCCAATATTCCATATTTCCAAGTTCGATAACTATTTCACAAGCAAGATCATGTTTTGCATCATTACTTATTTTATTAAAGTAGTTATCAGTAGTTCTATCATCTCTAGTTTGTTTTTTTAATGCCTCTTCAATATCAATTTCTTGTTTAATGATATTTACCATTAAATCATCCCTTTCTTTTACACAACAAAAAATCAATTCCATTTCTAGAATTGATATTTATTAGTAAATTGAACCAAAGTTCAACTGGATTCTTTAATGGTGCGGGTGAAGGGACTTGAACCCCCACGGATGAACCACTAGATCCTAAGTCTAACGCGTTGCCAATTTCGCCACACCCGCATCAAAAAAATTATTTGGTGGCCAATGAAAAGATTCGAGAATTAAATAGAATACAGTATCT
>ERZ791618.642-NODE-642-length-15512-cov-2.019409_pt1 | contig 15512 bp, 18 predicted proteins | sample MGYA00510059_ERZ791618 | MGnify/ENA primary metagenome ERZ791618 (study PRJEB30046, sample SAMN00715159) | human gut metagenome | study: EMG produced TPA metagenomics assembly of the A metagenome-wide association study of gut microbiota in type 2...
TTCGGAGTCGCCCATAGAATACTGGCGTCTGTTCTTTACATCCCAAAAAGTATTGTTGATTATGCCGTGATGGTCGGGAACCAATCCCGTGGCCAGCGTATAGTGATTGGGAAACGTAGAGGCAGGATAGGAGGGAAGCATCACGGCCTTTACCCCGTCTGCCGCCATGCGGTCCAGGTTGGGAGTCTTATACATGTCGGGATAGTCCCAGCGGAAACCGTCGAGTGAAACAATAACGGTGTAATGTGTTTCGGGAGTTGTCGCATTCAGCGATAGCAAAAGCAAGGCGCTGAATGCCAGTGTGATAAATCTTTGCATATCTCAATCTATATTTAACGTTTACAGAGATAAATGTTGTTTTGGCAGCAAAGGTAGGAAAAAATCATATCCCATAGGGATTAATGTATAAGTAAAACTGTAACTTTGCACCGTTTTAAACTCAGGTATAACACGAAAATTATGGACGAAATTAAAATTAATAAGGTACAGATACGTAACCTGCAGATAGAAGATTACGACCAGTTGGCACAATCATTCACACGCGTTTATTCGGATGGAAGCGATGTTTTCTGGACGCACAAGCAGATAGAGAAACTCATCCGCATCTTTCCGGAAGGGCAGATTGTAACGGTGGTCGATGAAAAGATAGTGGGGTGTGCACTCTCCATTATCGTGAATTACGACGATGTGAAGAACGATCACACCTATGCCCAGGTTACGGGCAAGGAAACTTTCAATACGCACAATCCCAAAGGAAATATCCTTTACGGCATCGAGGTATTTATCCATCCGCAATACCGCGGACTGCGCCTGGCACGCCGTATGTACGAATACCGCAAGGAGCTTTGCGAAACTCTGAACCTGAAAGCTATTATGTTCGGTGGGCGTATTCCCAACTATTATAAATACGCAGATCAACTTCGCCCGAAAGAGTATATAGATAAGGTAAAGCAGAAAGAAATTTTCGACCCCGTATTGACCTTTCAGCTTTCCAATGATTTCCACGTACGCAAGGTGATGCGCAATTACCTGCCTAATGATGAAGAGTCCAAGCATTATGCTTGTCTGTTGCAATGGGATAACATTTACTATCAGGAACCTACGGAAGAATATATTGCACCGAAAACCACCGTGCGCGTAGGATTGGTGCAGTGGCAGATGCGTAGTTATCAAACGCTGGATGACCTGTTTGAACAGGTAGAATTCTTTGTGGATGCCGTATCCGATTATAAGAGTGACTTCATCCTTTTCCCCGAATACTTCAATGCCCCGCTGATGGCAAAATTCAATAATGAAGGGGAGTCACAGGCCATTCGCGGACTGGCGGCTTATACTGAGGAGATTAGAGAACGATTTGTAAAGTTGGCTATCAGTTACAATATCAATATCATTACGGGTAGCATGCCGCTTATTAAAGAAGATGGACTTTTGTATAATGTCGGTTTCCTTTGTCGTCGCGATGGTAGTTTTGAGATGTATGAGAAGTTGCACGTCACACCCGATGAAATAAAAAGCTGGGGATTAAGTGGCGGAAAGGCTTTGCAGACATTCGATACGGACTGTGCTAAAATCGGTGTACTGATTTGCTACGATGTGGAATTTCCGGAATTATCCCGTATTATGGCAGACCAGGGCATGCAGATTTTATTCGTTCCTTTCCTGACGGATACGCAAAATGCCTACTCACGTGTAAAGGTATGCGCCCATGCCCGTGCCATCGAAAATGAATGTTTCGTTGTCATTGCCGGTAGTGTAGGTAATCTTCCGCGCGTGCACAATATGGATATTCAGTATGCACAATCAGGTGTATTTACTCCCTGCGACTTTGCATTTCCGACAGATGGCAAGCGTGCAGAAGCCACACCGAATACAGAAATGATACTGGTATCCGATGTGGATCTGGATTTATTGAATGAATTGCATACTTACGGCAGTGTGCGCAATCTGAAAGACAGGAGGAATGACTTGTATGAGGTAAGGATGAAGAAATAGAACAATCGGATTATTTATTCATTTTATTAAAACGTAGCCTGACAATATGTATTTCCGTATTATTGTACCAATAATAAATTCTACATAGAGGGTGAGATAGGATAGACCTATACTCCTTGTCTTTTCCACGTTTTTCAAGCTGGCCAACAGTGGGCATTAATAAAATCTTGTGTATCGCTTCATCTACATTTTTTGCAAAGGTGGCAGCGAATTGTATTCCCAGATTTGCAGCATACCAATATGCAGTTTTTTGAAATACGGCAAGTGCCCGATTTGTCCAGATTATTTTAAGTTCAGCCATAAATTGAAAGCGGCTTTTACTTCTTCATCAGTAGCAATACCGCTGGCTTCTGACAGTTTTGATTCTTTTTCAAATTCCTCATCAGTATATTGGCAAGGTATAGGTTTGCCTATCAGAAAATTCTCTTTTTCAAGTTCTTCTGCAAATTCCCTGTCAAGATGTGTATATGCAAATTCTTTGGCACGTTGATAACGCTCTTCAAAGCTTTCCTCATCTTTATCAAGCATGCTGCTAATTTTAGACAATAGCACGGCATCGTCCATTTGTTCTATTCTGTCTTTTATGTGATTGCGCAAGGCATTCAGCATCGGACGGCTATAGTAAGTTGAAGCTGGTTCTTTTACTTTTCCCATAACGTAACGTTTTGTACAAAGTTACACTTTAATGACACAGTAACAAAAGAAATAAATCTTTTTATTTCTACTTTATCTCGAACCTCACCAGCATCGAATAATTCAGTTTTATCGTACGGAAAGCATCGTAAGCTTCTGCCTGTGATGAACTTACATTGCTCTGGGCTGCAAAATACCGGGAATAACCTGCACTTTCCTGCGGTTCGACAATGCGAATGACATCTCCCAGGCGTTTGCCTAATGCTTCCACCAAATATTCAGCTTTCTTTTGTGCGGCTTTCAGTGCCTCTATTTTGCCTTGTTGCCGATAGACCTGCATATCCTTGTTTTTCAGTTCTCCGATACGCATGTAGTTGACACCTTTCGTGTCGATAACCTTTAGAATCTCATCTATCTGACTAAAATCGGTCAATGTAATATCAAACCGTTTGGATACCAGGAATTCAAGTCCGCGTTCACGCCAATAGTCACCTACTTCTTGTGTACGGATGGCGTCTTCCGGAATCCCGATCTTTCGCAAGGCAGCCCTTAAATTTCGCTCTATTCCGATCAGTGGTACTTTGGTCCGATAATTCTCCGGTTTGGACTTTCCGTCAAATTCCTCTTCCCAATATTCTTTAATCTCAATAAGATAATGAATCTCATCGGGCACAAGGGTTATTTCCGAAGTTCCGGTAATTTCAATGTACTTCGCATTATCACTTTCCTGACTGAATGCAGTGCTGCACACCAATAGAAATACGGCAAATAATAAAAGTTTAGTTTTCATAATAGTATGTTCTTTAGAGAATTATGTTTGCAATGATACAAAAAAAGAGGATATTGTAAAAGTTTACATACCCTCATTTTTGTATTATCAACAATTTATCCCTTTATATCCCAAATTCCGCAGCTGCGTTCCAGCTCGACGAGTGCCGCATTATAATTAAACAGCGTTTCTATATATTGCGCCTGAACTTCATCATACGTGCGTTGTGCATTCAGTATTTCCAGCAGGGAAACTTCACCCCGGTTATAACTGTATATTTTCCCTTCAAGTACATCCTGCGCCTGTTTCAGAATTCCGCCTTCGTAATGTTTCACTTGAAGTGCCTGCGATTGGAATTGCTGATAAGCTCCCATAACTTCCCGTTGTACCTGCAAGCACATTTGCTCATATTGCAATTCTGCTTGGCGGGCACGGAAACGGGCGGCATTGACCGCACCTCTGTTCAGAGAAGAGAAGTTTAAAGGAATCGCAATCCCCGCACTGACTCCATTGAATGCCGGGGCAGGTGCTTCTTCATTGCGCACACGCTTGTTATGGCTCCATCCTAATGAAAACTCCACATCTGGACGCTTTTCACGCTTAGCCAGAATCAGTTCACGGCGTGCAACCTCCGTATTCTTCAAAGCTGCCAGTAAATCGGAGCGATGTTCTATAGCTCCCTCAATCAATCCGTTCAGCACAAATACCTGTTCCGGCTTTTTCAGTTCTTCCACCGGATGAAACAGCGTATCTGTAACTGTGGTTCCGACAAAGAGGGACAGTTGCATATATGCCTGCTTTAAGTCCGTCTCAGCTTGCAGCACCTCGTTATACATGATGTTTGCTTCCAACTTGCTTTGTATGGCTTCCACTTCCATGATCTTGCCGGATGCCAGACGAATACTATCGGATTTCGCCAGGTCGTACATATTGCTCCATGCACTTCTTTTGATGTCACTGAGTTGTTTTTGTTTCATTACTTCCAGATAAGCAATGGTGGCGTCCGCCTGTAAATTCCGGAAATAATCATCCAGCACAATTTCCGCCAGTTCATTTTGGCTGCGTGCCAACTTGATGCCGGCCGTACGTCTTCCTAAAGTTACGTTCTGCGAAAGTTCCAGTTCATAGCTTTGCCCCATTTGCAAAGTATGATCTTCATTGTTGGAATAAGTAAAAGAGAGCGACGGATCATCAAATACCTTGGCAGCTATCACATCTGCATGTGCGACGCTGACATTCATCTTCTCCGCTGCATATTCCAGATTGTCGGCACTTACTTTATGCATATACTGCTTATAAGTAATCGGTTCTACAGTCTGTGCCTGCACTGAACAGGCACAGACGATAAGGGTAAACAACGCAATATTATATCTTTTCATTTTCATCCTTTTTATCTTCCTTTTTTTCCATCATATAATATAAAGTGGGGAGAATATACAGTGTCACCACAGTAGCAAACAGCAATCCGATACAATAACCGTTGCCAGCGGACGCTGTACATCGGAACCAATTCCCGTACTCAGGGATGCCGGAAGCAAACCCAGCACAGCAACAGTAGCCGTCATCAGAATGGGACGGAAACGATGGCGCACACCGGTAACCACGGCATCGCGCAAGTCGCGCCCCCGTTCGCGCAAATTATTGATATGCGAAATCATAATCACTCCATTCTGAATAGCTACACCAATCAGAGCGATGAAGCCTACGGCAGAAGATACATTCAGCGTCATTCCCCGTACATTCAGTGCAAGCATGCCTCCGAAGAGTGCCAACGGAATGATACACATCAATAAAGCCGCTTGCCGGAATTTGCCGAGGGCGGCAAACAATAACAGTAACATAATGCCCAATGCCAACGGAACTACCACGCCCAAACGATTGTATGCACGATGCTGGTTTTCAAACTGTCCCGCCCATTTCAGATGAAAATCTTCATGGTTGTATTTCACCTGGTCATCAATCATCCTGTTCGCTTTCTGCAAGAAAGAAGTCAGGTCGATACCACGCAGATTGACACGGATTGTAAGGTGGCGCTTATTCATCTCGCGTGAAATGGTGCTTGCCCCTGTGGTCAGTTTGATTTCCGCAACCTGACTCAATGGTATCTTGGCACCTGTGCCCGAAGTCAGCATCAGGTTTCCGATGCGTTCCGGTGTATTGCGCGTCTCTTCGCTGAAACGGCAGATGACGTCATACGACTTGCTACCTACAAAGATTTGCGAAATGGCTTGCCGCCAATGGCGAGTTCTATCAGATCGGCCACGTCCGAGACATTCAATCCGTATTGTGCAATACGGTCACGGTCTGCTATAATCTGAGTTGGGGAAGGGGAGGTTCCTGATCTACGGCAACATCCGTCGCGCCCGGTATCTGCTTGATGACATTGACAACCTTATCGGCAATATGACGCGTTTCCGTGATATCTTCCCCGTATATCTTCAGTGCAAGATCACTGTGCGCACCTGCTATCTGGTCCATCACCATGTCAATAATCGGCTGGGAGAAACCTACCGAATATCCCGGCATGGTCATGAGCGTATCATTCATCGCTTCAATCAGCTTGGCTTTATTGCGTCCTGTAGTCCAGCTATCGTAAGGTTTCAATCCTACACCACACTCGATGTGCGAAAGGGAAAAGGCTTCTGCACCTTCATCATCACGTCCCACCTGTGTCATTACGTACGACACTTCCGGAAACTGCCCCAACTTATTTCTTAATTCAGCTCCCATCTCTTTGGAACGCTCGATAGAGATACCCGGAGGCAATTGTACCTGAATCCAGATAGCCCCTTCGTCTAAGGGAGGGAGGAAATCTTTTCCCACCGTGTAGCTCAAAACACCTGCTAAAACCAGAATTCCTGCCAATACTCCCAATACGGCTTTCGGGCAGTCAATTACACGACCACTTGTGCATGATACAGCATCTGCAATTTTTCTAACCAACGGTTATGATATACTTTCCGAGGCTTACGGTAAGCCATATATGCCAGTCCCGGAATCAGAAACAATGCTACACACAGAGCGCCTATCAGTGCATATCCCACTGTATATGCCATCGGTGTAAACAATTTCTTCTCGATATGTTCGAAGGCAAACAAGGGCAAATAAGCGGTTATAATAATAAGGATAGAGAAGAAGATAGGGCGGGCGACTTCCGTTGTACGCCGTAAGATGGAATCTTCTTCCAATACTTCATCGGGATGCCGTTCACGCTTCTTCAGAATCGTTTCCATCATCACGATAGAGCCGTCTACCAGGATACCGAAGTCAATAGCTCCCAATGAAAGCAGGTTGGCAGGTATATCCGTCACGTGCATCAGGATAAAAGCTATCAGTAGCGATAGGGGAATGGTGACGGCAACGAGCAATGCACCCCGCCAGCTTCCTAAAAAGAGAATCAGTACCAATATTACCAGAATCATCCCCATAAACAGTGTATGCGAAACCGTGTGTAAGGTCATATCCACCAGGTTCGTGCGATCCATAAAAGGATGGATGTGTGTGCCTTTGGGCAGTACTTCGTTATTCAGTTCGTCAATAGCGGCATGTACTCCTTCGAGCACTTGTGAGGGATTCTGACCGCGCAACATTTGCACGATGCCTTCTACGCCGTCAGAGAAATTACGTTTGCCATCATAAAAGCCCAGTACACCCTTGCGCTCCAGGCTGCCGTATTTCAGTTTTCCGATATCATCCAGATACACAGGTACTCCATTATCCGTTTTGATAACGATACGTCCTAAATCTTTCAAATCCTTCACCAGACCGATACCGCGAATCACGTAACTCAAATCACCCCGGCTCAACATACTTCCTCCGGCGTTCACATTGTTCATTTCAACTTTTTCGGTCACGTCAGAAAGGGAAATATCGTACTCTTCCATCTTACGTGGATTCAGTTCGATCTGATACTGGGTAGTGATGCCGCCGTAGTTGCTTACATCGGCTACGCCTGTCACTTGTTTCAACCGGGGGATAATCACCCATTTATGCAAATCGGTGATCTCACGCAGGTCAAGATTATCGCTTTCAATGACGTAGCGGAATATCTCTCCGGTAGGCGAGGTCAGGGGATTCAGCCCCGGTACGGCACCATAAGGTAATTCTACATCTACCAGACGCTCCTGCACACGCTGGCGTGCCCAGTAGTCATCAATTCCGTCATCAAACACCAGTACCACGGTGCTCAGTCCGAAAGTGTTTTTGCTTCGCATCACGTTCAGTCCCGGCAGACCGTTTACGGCCCGTTCAATGGGAATTGTGATTTGCTGTTCTATCTCTTCGGCAGCCAGTCCCGGCACTTGTGTCACAATCTGTACGGTGGTATCCGCAATATCCGGATAAGCATCTATTGCCAGTCTTGTCCATGAATAGTAACCCACCACGGCAATGAAGGCAAACAATACGAACATCAGTCCTCGACGATGTATCGCCAGAAAAATCAACTTCTTCATACTATGTAACCCCGGTGTTTAGTTGGCGTTCAGCAGATAGAAAGCACCGTCTGAAACATACTTTTCTCCGGATTGCAGGCCGGAAGTGATGACACTCTTGTCACCATCCGTAGCAGAAGTTTCCACTTTCCGTTTCAGGAATTTATTGTTGCCCGAAGAGACCAGTACATACGCCTGTTCTTCTTCCTGCAAAATGGCGGAAGTCGGGATCAGAATACTTTCAGCAGGCTCGTCAGTCAGTTTCACTGTGGCATACATGGCAGGCTTCATCAGTCGCTCTTTATTATCGCATGCCACTAATACTTCTACCGAACGCGTATCTTCATCCAGCATTTCATTGATATGGTAGATTGTACCGCTGAAGGTCTGGTTCGATTGCGATACCAGAGATATTTCCACCTTTTTCAGTGAAGAGAGCAGGGACATATCCTTTTCTTTCACATTGGCAGCTACCCATACTTCATTCAGATCGGCTACCACGGCTCCGGGTCGGCATCGTCTTTCATGAATTGCCCGATTACAATGTTATTCTTCACTATTTCACCGGAAATGGGTGAACGTACAATCATAGGCTGACCCAGTACTAACTGGTCCGGTTCTATCTGGAATACTTTCAGGGCAGCCAACGCATTTTCATAATCTTTCTTTTTCAATTCATAGTTCACTTCGGCTTCTTCCACTTCTTTTTGCGCACTTACTTTGTGTGCATACAAGTCCTGTTCTCGGCGCAGATTCTTGGAAGCCAGTTCCATTTCCTGCTTTGCCTGGTAGTAGACTTTTCCGGTTTCAAAGAAGTCGGGCGAACTGATTTCAAACAAGGGACTGCCTTTATCCACTTTTTGTCCCAGACGGATAAAGGAACGCGTCACCCGTCCTGCAAACGGAGAGGCTATTTCTGCATAATGATTGGGTATGGCTTTCACGATGCCCGAAACTGTGAATGTCGTTTCATGCAATTCTTTCTGAACTTCGCTTATTTTCAATTTCTTGGCGATGGGGGATTCCGAAGATACCACAATAGTATCTCCTGAGACAGAAAATTCCTGGTTTTCCTGTTCTTTTTGCTGACCGGTACAGGCATAGCACATCATGCCGGTCAGGCACAATAAATATATGTATTTCATTTCTTTGTCGTTATGATAAGAACTCGTTTTTCTTCATGTATTTTGGGAATAACAGATTAAGGTTTCGCATATGCTCTGCCTTTCAGGCTACATACGAAACTTGAATAATAAAATCTGTTCTCAGCATACATAACAGGGTGGAGAACGTAAATGGAAAGACCGGGCCGTGCGAACAATCCGGTTTGCTCCATGCAACAAGAAGATGAAACTTAGGAAAAATAAAATAAAGGGAACTATCGGTAACTCATGCGAACTGTCCAGGCATAATAAATTGAACCAGGAGACGGTTTCCCACTGTGCCTCCGTGTGCGAATGATGTGTGCCCGGCAGGTAGGGGTGGGAGTGAGTTACGAGGAAATTATCGACTATATGTGTATGGACAAAGGCTGTGTTTCCTACGTAGTAATAAACAAATACTACTATCAGTACATACTTTACGATGTTGGAAAGTAACCTTTTCACATGCAATGTTTTTGCTTTGGCGACAAAGGTAGTGCATATTTCAGATACTATCCAAGGAGAGGAGGATTTATTTTAGATTTTAATCAAATACCAATTGCCAAACAATTTATCATTAATTATTTTGCTCTCTATATAAAAATATCTACTTTTGCAAATCGTCAGATGATATGACTAATAAAACAAGCATTATGATTATACAAAAGAAGTCTTTGGCAGATATGATTGCCGAGACATTGAAGCAACAGATTACGGAAGGGACCTATAGGGCTGGGGATAAACTTCCAACCGAACCAGAGTTGATGAAAACTTTCGGAGTTGGCAGGTCAAGCGTTCGGGAAGCGGTAAAACTGTTGGTAAACATGGGAGTTGTCCGAGTCCAACAAGGTTCGGGAACGTTTGTAGCTGTTCCATCGAATAATGATGATGTCAACATAAAAATGAGCACCGCAGATCGAACGGAACTGGACGAAGTTAGAAAAATACTGGATATTGCAATCGTGGAGAAAGCTGTGGCGCGAAGAACAGAAAAAGATATAGAACGAATGCGAGCTTCACTTGAAAAAAGAAAAGTAAATGCGGAAAAAGGCTTGTTGGAAGAATGCATCGAAGCCGACTTGAATTTTCATATTGCCATTGCCGATGCCGCTCACAACCGAATACTGGCTAATATTTATCGTTCCGCAGCCACTCATCTGCTTTCGGAGTTCAATCGCATTTACGACGGCACAGATTGTTTTATAAATTCACAGACTTCTCACGAAAAACTATTGAAACACATTATTGCCGGTGATTTGAAGAACGCCAGAAAAACAGCAACAATAATCGTAGAAGAACCATAAGATAACAACAACTAAAGATATAGAAATCAAATGATAGAAAACATAGAAAGCCGCAAACAGAAAGTGGTCGTACTTTTCGAAGTAACGCCCACCGCAGAGGGTAAAGAACGTTATCTTGAACTTGCCTCTCAATTAAAACCATTGCTTTCAAACGCGAAGGGCTTTATCCGTTCCGAACGATTCAGCAGTTTGAATGCAGAAAGCAAGTTGTTGTCATTGAATGTATGGGAAAGTGAAGAAGCCGTTGAAAAATGGCGTAATGAACTTAACCATCGCATGAGCCAGTTAGAAGGACGTGAGAAACTTTTCGAGAGTTATCGGATAACCGTTGCATCTGTCATAAGGAAATATGACGACTGCTACCGCAATGAGGCTCCTGTAGATTCTAACGAATATTTTCGTCATAAGCTGGGGAATGGCAGATTATAATATTTTCATCTATGGCGAAGCGGAAATTTCTTATCTGAAAAAACGAGATAAGAGGCTTGCTGAAGTGATAGACAAAGTTGGTCCAATAGAACGGAAAGTCATTCCCGACTTGTTTGCGGCTTTGATCAATTCCATCGTGGGGCAACAGATTTCGACAAAGGCGCACAAAACAATCTGGGAAAAGATGGTGACTGCTCTCGGCGAGATAACTCCCCATGTTATTGACAGTCTCAGCGATGAAGAGCTACAGCGGTTTGGCATTACGTTCAAAAAGGCGGCTTACATCAAATCGGCAGCGCAAAAAGTATTATCGGGTGAATTCGAAATCGAAGCTCTTAGGACAATGCCGGATGAAGATGTTTGTACCAAACTTGTAGAACTCGATGGTATAGGTGTATGGACTGCCGAAATGCTTATGTTATTTTCCATGCAACGCCGCAATATATTCAGTTTTGGAGATCTCGCACTCTTACGAGGCATGCGCATGGTCTATCACCACAGAGTAATAAATAAACAGTTGTTCACCCGGTATAAAAAACGCTTTTCGCCTTACGCTTCCGTAGCAAGTCTTTATTTTTGGGCTGTGGCAGGAGGCGCGATAGATGGAATGAAAGACTATACATCGGTTAGCAATAAAAATAATGGAAATAGAAGAGAAAATAAAAGCGGTAAGAAATCGCGATAAAAGTTATCGTTATAAATTTTTCGTTGCCGTCAAAACAACAAAGATTGTTTGTACGCCGGATTGTCCAGCAAAACCCTTGGAAAAGAACATCGTGTTTTATGACACTCTCAATGATGCCTTACAAACTGGGTATAGACCGTGCAAAATATGTATGAAAGAAGAATATCATGACTATAAAAACAATAATATGGAAACTATAAAAATTACACGTTATCAGTCGCCTGTGGGTGACATGATTGTAGGTTCTTACGGTGACAAACTGTGTATTTGCGATTGGGCGGTAGAGAAACGTCGCTATACAATAGACCGGCGCATACAGCGACATCTGAATGCGAAGTACGAAGAGGGAACTTCCGAAGTCATCCAACGGGCGATTGAAGAACTCGATGCATATTTTGCTGGCTATCGCAAAATATTTGATATTCCGGTTGTTTTTACCGGGTCGGAATTTCAATGTACTGTATGGGGAGAGCTGATGAAAATACCATACGGAACAACCATATCCTACGGTGAACTTGCCCGTCGCATCCGTAATCCGAAAGCGGTGCGTGCCGTAGCATCAGCAAATGCTACTAATCCTATCTCTATATTCGTACCTTGCCATCGTGTGATCGGTAGTAACCATAAATTAACAGGTTATGGGGCGGTCTTGATGCAAAAAAAGGATTGTTGGAGTTGGAACGTTCAAAAACGGTGGGAAATGAATTATGGTAGATCAACAAAAGCTCCTTCCATCAAGCGATAGATAATCATAAAAGCTATATTTGAATGTCGTGTACATTCTGTACTGATACCTTTCCATAATAACCTCTTGTTATATGTCTTATCTTTTTTGTAATGCTCGTGAAAGAATAAGTCTGCAATAAGAGGTTGCTATATATTTAATCTCGTTGCTATATTGTAGGAAAGAGAAATTTTGTATCCTTTAAAATATTTCGTGATTTGATGACTGTTTTTGAATGACTTGATTGAGTTGTGGCAATATTCTAAAATAGTAACATTTAAACCAATTCACTAATAACTGCAAACAACGTTTTTAAAGAATAACTGGAACGTTTTTTAAGAACGTATCCAACGTTTATTAACAGCGCAAAAATGAGCTTTAAATCCTACCCCAAATATAAATCAACAAAAAAGGTGGCAAATCCTTGTGAGGAAATACCACCTTATCTTCTTTTTTGCCTATTATTATTCCAAATGTCGAACATCTGAAATAACTATAATCTATTTAATTTGCCAACGAGCGAACCACCCATGTTTATCCGGCAGGCAGGCTGTCTCACATAAGATATCTGTCAAATTAATGCACTGTTTAAAGGCTTCTGAAAAAGAAAGACTAACTTTTGCCATTTTACTAAAGGTTTAGGTTTACAATAAAACTCAGCTTAAAGCTTCTACAAAGATACAACATCGTAAAGGCAAAATCAAGTGTTTTGGCTGATACTTTACACTTTACCAGCTATCTTCCGATTTATCTTTCCCGATAAGTGCCATCACCCGTTTTTTATAAAGATCCGCTGCCAGAGCAATATTCTTTTCCGCATCGGGTGTTCCCATACCATACACCACGAAAGGAGTCTGCCACACCATCCCTGCATGCACAGCACCACCCTGATAAGGACGCAAAAGTTCATCCACCGTGAAGCGATTTCTCCCTCCACTCCGGTACGCATCAAATTCAGAACCGGTAGTGGTAACCACCAACAAAGGTTTACCGCTACTGCCGGAGTTTTTGCCAAATAGGTAAATATCCCGTCCTGCCATTTTTTTAATAAAGATGGTGCCGACATCCAATAAAACGGGAACTGATATACCACTGCATTGGCATGAGATATAATCCGGCTCCATGCATCCATATTGAGGATATCTTGCTCTAACATCTCATATAGATTAAATATAGCCACATCTTCTATATCCTTTATGGCATCAAGCAGGGCTTTATTGGCTTGTGAGTTTTCCATGTTGGGGTGTGCCAGAAGCACCACAACCTTTTTTAGATCTTTGTCCATACTATTGTTTTTGATGTTTTGTTTGGGTGAATAATCAATTATGACAGGCAAAAATAACAAAAAGATTTGTGAATAATACTCTTTTTGTCTATCTTTGTTCTAAAGATTTGATGAGATATGAAAACAAAGAACGATTATATCAGTTTGTTGAAATCATGCGGTAGCGAATTGAAACAACAGTTCGGTGTGCGTTCTTTACATTTGTTTGGATCGGTCGCCCGTAATGAGCAAAAAGAAACAAGTGATATTGATATTTACGTAGAGACAGAAACACCTAACCCTTTTCTAATAGTAAGAATGAAAGCATATCTGGAAAAACTTTTAGGATGTTCTGTTGATGTCATTCGTGCTCATAAAAACATGAATGCTTTTTTAAAGCAACAAATAGAAAAAGATGGAATACACGTCTTCTAAAACACTTCTTTGAAGAGCCGTATTCCATTTAGATATGTTTTTTTCTATTCAATAATATCTTTTCTCTAACTTTTTTGTAACTTTGCACCCTTAAAATAAGGAGGGTCGCTTTAGCACGTCTCAAAGCGCCTCCTTAATCGTTAAATTGTAAATAGTTAAATTGCAAATAAGATGGGTAAGAAGTTTGCCGAATATTCGCAGTTCGACCTCTCAAAGGTAAACGCGGAAGTGTTGAAGAAATGGGACGAGAACCAGGTTTTCGCCAAGAGTATGACAGAACGTGAAGGCTGTCCTTCTTTCGTTTTTTATGAAGGACCGCCCTCTGCCAACGGTATGCCGGGCATTCACCACGTAATGGCTCGCTCCATTAAGGACATTTTCTGCCGTTACAAAACGATGAAGGGGTTCCAAGTAAAGCGTAAGGCCGGATGGGATACTCATGGACTGCCCGTGGAACTGGGTGTGGAAAAAGCACTCGCATTACGAAAGAGGATATTGGCAAGACTATTTCCGTAGCAGAATACAATGCTGCCTGCCGCAAGGACGTCATGAAGTTCACCAAGGAATGGGAAGACCTGACGCACAAGATGGGCTACTGGGTGGACATGACGGACCCGTATATCACCTACGACAACCGCTACATCGAAACTTTGTGGTGGCTGTTGAACAACTCTATACAAAAGGGTATCTTTATAAAGGATACACCATACAGCCGTATTCTCCCGCTGCCGGAACAGGACTGAGCTCACACGAACTGAACCAGCCCGGTTGCTACCGCGACGTGAAGGATGTGACTTGTGTGGCACAATTTAAGATGAAGAACCCGAAGCCGGAAATGGCAGATGGGGAACTCCGTACTTCTTAGCATGGACCACGACTCCGTGGACATTGCCTTCGAATACCGCGCTTTGCGTAGGCCCGAAGATAGATTATGTAGCCGTACAAAGCTACAACGGATACACCGGAGAGAAAATCACCGTTGTACTTGCCAAAGCTTTGCTCTACACGCACTTCAATAAAAAAGCGGAAGACATCGCCCTGGAAGATTACAAACCGGGAGATAAGCTGATACCGTTCAAAATTGTAGGAGACTATAAAGGTCCGGAACTTGTAGGTATGGAATATGAGCAACTGATACCTTGGGTGAATCCGGGTGAAGGTGCATTCCGCGTAATCTCAGGTGACTATGTGACTACGGAAGACGGTACAGGTATCGTACATATCGCTCCGACATTCGGTGCCGACGATGCCCAGGTAGCGAAAGCCGCCGGTGTTCCGCCGTTGCAACTCATCAATAAGAAAGGTGAACTCCGCCCGATGGTGGACCTGACCGGTAAGTTCTATAAATTGGACGAACTGGACGAGAACTTCGTGAAAGAGCGCGTAAACGTAGACCTGTATAAGGAATATGCAGGCCGTTTCGTGAAGAACGCTTACGACCCGAATCTGACAGATCAGGACGAAAGTCTCGACGTAAGTCTCTGCATGATGATGAAAGCCAACAACCAGGCGTTCAAGATTGAGAAGCATGTGCACAATTATCCGCACTGCTGGCGTACGGACAAACCGGTATTGTATTATCCGTTGGATAGCTGGTTCATCCGCTCTACCGCTTGCAAAGACCGCATGATAGAGCTGAACAAGACGATCAACTGGAAACCGGAAAGCACCGGTACGGGACGTTTTGGCAAGTGGCTGGGTA
>ERZ791618.644-NODE-644-length-15462-cov-1.862335_pt1 | contig 15462 bp, 13 predicted proteins | sample MGYA00510059_ERZ791618 | MGnify/ENA primary metagenome ERZ791618 (study PRJEB30046, sample SAMN00715159) | human gut metagenome | study: EMG produced TPA metagenomics assembly of the A metagenome-wide association study of gut microbiota in type 2...
GCTGGCGCCAAACAGTGCAGCAAATGCCTGATAGAATCCGGCTTTGAAAGGTCCCATAAATGCTTTTACCAGTTCATAACTGGTCTGATTACTTTGACGGTCCACTAACTTTATCAACAACTTTCCTTGAGCAAAAGAAAGTTTCTTCATTCGGGCGGTATACTGGTCTTTTAATCCCTTTTCCACCCGTTTAATGTGTTTCTGACGGGCTTTCTCGTTTGGTAATGTTTGCAGATATTCGTAAGTTTCGATAATGGCCTGGTTGATTTCCTTAGAAATAGGATATACTTTTTTCACGTTACGAACAAGTTTGTAATACTCTCTGCGTTCTTTTTCATTTTTGAATTTCAGTGGTCGGAAGATATACACAGTTCTTAGTTGGACACATGGAATCGTATCTCCATTATAGATACACATCGGAACCAAGTATCCATTAATGCTTTGTTTTTCCTGAGCCTGCAGATGCAGTGAACAGTAAAAAACAGCAAACAACGTCATTATTACTATGTTAAGTCTCCTTTTCACATTACAAAAATAGAATTAAAATTTTATTATTCAGATATTTTCTTAGAGCGTTAACCTATTTAAAGTATCTTTGCGCTCTTGTCTGTGAAAAGGCAAGAAGAAAATACACATTTTATTGATGAAAACTACTCAACTATTACGGTTGATAAGTATTATAAACAGCCTGTTCATAATTCCTGCTTGTAGTGCTCAAAACCCTTCAGAAAATCTTATGGAAGAAGTTTTGAAGATTTATCTGTTAATAATGATATTAATAACTCGGTTAATTCCCTGAATTGGGAAAATGAATTGGAAGAGCTTTCCAACCGTCTGCAGGAGCCTGTTAATTTAAATAGTGCTACCCGTGAACAACTCGAACAATTTCCTTTTTTAAGTGATATTCAGATTGAGCATTTATTGGCTTATATTTATATACATGGGCAAATGGAAACCATTTACGAACTTCAGTTGGTAGAGGAACTGGACAGGCAGACTATTCAGTATTTATTGCCTTTTGTCTGTATAAAAGCTATTAATAATGAGCCTGCTTTTCGGTGGAAAACTATTTGAAAGATGCAGGAAGGTATGGTAAGAATGAAGTGTTAACTCGCTTGGATATACCATTTTATAAACGAAAAGGTTATGAACATACCTATTTGGGACCTTCTGTTTATAACTCTGTGAAATATACATTTCGATATCGTGACCAGCTTTATGCAGGGGGAGTTGCCGAAAAAGATGCCGGAGAACCTTTTGCTGCTTTGCATAATCGCTACGGATATGATTATTACTCATTTTATTTATTACTTCAGAATTGTGGTCGGTTGAAATCATTGGCTGTTGGTAACTATCGGCTTAGTTTCGGGCAAGGCTTAGTGATGAGTACGGATTATCTAATGGGAAAAACAATATATGCATCCTCTTTCAACAATCGCAGCACTGGAATCAAAAGGCATTCTTCTACGGATGAATATAATTATTTTCGTGGGGTGGCAACTACTGTTGCTTTGACAAAACTTTATCGGTTTCTGCATTCTATTCACATCGGAATATGGATGGTGTTGTTACGGACGGAGAAATAACATCTGTATATAAAACCGGATTACATAGAAGTCGCAAAGAAGCGGATAAAAAGAACTTGCTCACATCACAGTTAACAGGCGGAAATGTTAGTTATCAACAGAACCATATCCGATTGGGTATCACCGGTGTTTACTATGTTTTCAACCGACTTTATGAACCGGAACTAACAGGTTATTCCAAGTATAATATTCATGGAAATCATTTCTATAATTTAGGGATAGATTATGCTTATCGTTGGGTCGCTTCTCTTTTCAGGGAGAAACGGCGATAGGAAAACAAGGTTGGGCTTCTTTGAACCGATTACAATACTCGCCGGTTCAAGACATACAGTTTATATTGATACATCGTTTTTATTCGTATGATTATTGGGCTATGTATGCTCATTCTTTCGGTGAAGGAAGTACGGTTCAAAATGAACAGGGATATTATGTTGGATTAGAAACAACACCTTTCAGCCATTGGAGGTTTTTTGTTTCATTCGATCTGTTTTCTTTTCCCTGGAAGAAATACAGAATTAATAAACCTTCCCGTGGAACGGACGGATTGATTCAGGCAACTTTTACTCCGCGTACTAATTTATCAATGTATCTGAAATATCGTTATAAGCAGAAAGAACGTGACTTGACAGGCAGTAAAGGAACACTAACGCTTCCTATTTTTCATCATCAACTTCGTTATCGTTTGAACTATTCTTTGAATGATGTGTTTAGCAGTCGTACAACTTTAGATTATAATCATTTTCATTCTCAGGACAGAGCTGCTACTAAAGGATATCAGGTTACACAGATGATATCCTCCCAACTGCCTTGGACCAGGCTGTTTGCTGACGTTCAAGGCAGTTATTTTTGTACGGACGATTATGACTCCCGTGTGTATGTATCAGAAAAAGGATTGCTCTATACATTTTATACTCCTTCCTTTCAAGGTCGCGGATTTCGTTGTGCTGTCCGGTTGAGATATGAATTGAATAAACACTGGTTGTTTATAACCAAGTTCGGAGAAACTATCTATCTGAACCGGAATGAAATAGGTTCCGGCAACGATTTAATCTATGGAAATAAAAAAGCAGATATACAAATGCAACTACGTATCAAGTTTTAATGTATATTTGTCTGCCAGAAAATAATAAAAGAATACGAGAATAAATGGATGATAAAGCTGCTTTTGACAGAATGTTTAATGAGTGGTATGCACAATTTGTATATTTTGCATACTATTTTGTAAATGATGTCGAAGTCTGCCGGGATATCGTAAGTGATGCTTTTGAATATTTGTGGCGTAATTATGATAAAATAGAAGAAGTTACAGCGAAAACTTATTTGTATACAATAATTCGTACACGTTGCATTGATTACCTTCGTAAACAAAATATCCATGAAGAATATGTCGAATTTACTTCGCAATTAATCAATAAAATAAAAGAATCGGATTCACAACAACCGGATTCCCGTATTTTATGTATTCGTAAAGCCATGAAAAAGCTGACTCCGTATAATTATTACATTTTGGAAGCATGTTACATCCATAACAAAAAATATAAGGAAGTGGCCGAGGAACTCAATGTAAGCGTGGCTGCTATTCATAAGAATATAGTAAAAGCTTTGCGTATTCTTCGTGAAGAATTAGGCCAAAAAGGTAACCAAAATGAATTTTAAAACGTATATTATATATCTAATGAATAATCTATGGATAAAATAATACATATATAAATAAGTCGGAAAAGGAAGCTTTGGAAATAATGGAAAATGTTTCTGATATTACTTCCGATCAATTGCAAGCATTAAGAGAGAATGAGGAATGCTTTCAGACCTGCAGTGATATTGCAGAAGCTGTAATAGGAATGCAAATGGAAAAAAATGCACTTTCTATTAATACACAGCAGGCTTTAGCTGATTTTCATCGAAAACATCTGGACAGGCGAAATAAAAAGCTCTATATTTTATGGACAAGTGTTGCAGGAGTAGCGGCAACAATCATTATTATACTGGTTTTACGTATGATGTCCTTTTCTCCGGAATCGGATATAGAAAGTATTAAAGTTTTTCAGGCAGACCACGCCCCGCAGCAAGTTACTTTGCAAGTTGCCGGTGAAGAAAAAGTTGAACATTTGAAAAAAGCAGTGCAATCACTTCCCTCTTCTACGGTGAAATTATCACCGCAGAAGATTGCTTATAATACTATTCAGACTGAGAATAAGAAAATAAGAAATAAAAAAGTACAGATACATAGATTAAGTATACCGAGAGGAGAAACTTTTAAGGTAGTTTTATCCGACGGGACTGAAGTACTTTTAAATTCGGACAGTCGCTTGTCTTATCCTACGGTGTTTAAAGGAAAAGAAAGAGTTGTTTCTTTGGAAGGGGAAGCTTATTTTAATGTAACCAAAAACACTGAACATCCTTTTATAGTAAAAAGTGGAAATGTTCAGGTTCGAGTATTAGGAACGGAATTTAATATGTGTAGCTATACCCCCGACAATGTCCGTGTTACCTTAATCGAAGGAAAAGTTGCCGTCAGTGATACCTGTAGTTTACAAACTGTAGAAATGAAGCCGGGGCAAAGTGCACAACTCGTTTCAGACGGAACATTTGCCGTTGACGAAGTTGATACGGAAACATTCTTGTATTGGAAGGAGGGATTCTTTTATTTCGACGATGTAGCATTGGTGGATATGATGAAAGAAATAGGTAAATGGTATAATATAGATATAGAATTTAGAAACAGTGAGATAATGAATCTGCGTATGCATTTTCTGGCAAACCGTCAGCAGAAAGTTTCTGATTTGATTGAGTTGTTAAATCGTATGGAAAGAATTCATGTCTATTTAGAAGGTGAAAGCTTATTATCGAGTAAAAAACAACTATTCAGCAAGAAATAAATCCGGTTAGAAAAATATTTTTGGAAAATAAATCTTTTTATGGGTAACCATTCTTTTATAAAACTCGTATAAAATATAAAAAATAGATTTATTTAACCAATCGGATTTATGGAAAGACAAGCATGGAAATTGATTGTTTTACTTTTGTTGTTCTGTTATGTCCATTCACCTTATGTTAAGGCACAAGTTGGTAATGGAAAGCAAATAACAATGGAATTTAAAAATGAAGGTTTACCTTCTATTTTTAAACGTTTGCAGAAATTATCGGGATATAAAGTACTTTTTATCTACGATGAAGTTCGTTCTTATCATTCTACTGGAAAGGTGGAGAAAGCTTCGATTGAAGAAGTTTTAAAGGTAATTATTGGGAAGCATCCTTTGAAGTATGTCATTGAAGGGCAATTCATCAATATTACACATAAAAATCCTCAGAATGTTATTTCGGAAGTAAAAGGTAAAATTATTGCTGAAGAAGACGGACTACCTGTAATTGGTGCAACCATACAGGTAGAAGGAACTTCTATTCGCACGATTACAGATGCGAACGGGAATTTCAGACTTATCAATGTGCCTCAAAGCAATCGGATAAAGATATCTTATGTAGGCATGCAATCTCAATCGTTATCTCCGAAACCCCAGATGTCGGTGGTACTGAAAACCGATACCAAAGCATTGGATGAAGTGGTAGTAGAGGCAGGTATTATCCAACGTAATAAAATGGGGTTTACCGGTTCGTATAGGACAGTCAATCAGGAGGAACTGAAGGCTGTGGGTAATATTAATGTGCTTCAAAGTTTAAAAACGTTGGATCCTTCTTTCGTAGTTGCTGATGATATGTCGATGGGGTCCGACCCTAATACCATGTCCAGAATTACCATGCGTGGTGGTACTACGATGACTATTTCCGGAATTTATGATGATACGACGACCAATCCCAATGAACCTCTGTTTATTTTGGATGGTTTTGAATCTAGCCTGCAAGAGATTAATGATTTGGATATCAATAGAATTGAATCTATCACTTTACTTAAAGATGCTGCTTCCACTGCCATTTACGGTTCAAAGGGAGCAAACGGCGTGGTGGTTGTAGAAACTATTAAACCCAAAGCCGGTGAAGTGATGATCAATTATAGTGGAGATGCGCAAGTGGCATGGGCCGACTTGGGTGTTTACAACATGATGAATGCTGCCGAAAAACTGGAATTTGAAGTCTTGGCCGGTCGTTATGGTGATTTGAATGACTGGTCAGGCAACAGAGAAAGCATTGCACAATATCAGCGGGCTTTGGAGAATGTGAGAAGAGGAGTAGATACTTACTGGTTGAAAGTACCTATCCAAACTGCCGTCACACAATCTCATTCATTGAATGTGTCGGGAGGTGACAAAGGATTCCTGTATCAGATAGGTGCTATGTTCAAAGATATCCAAGGAGTTATGAAAGGTTCTGTTCGCCAGACATTCGGAGGAAATATGCGTATGACTTACCGTAAAAACAAGTTTAATATTTCGAATAACTTGAATGTAAACATAACAAATGGAAATAATGGTGCATGGGGCTCCTTTTCAGAGTTTGTAAATGCTAATCCTTATTATCCGGTTACTAATGAAGACGGTACTATCCCTCGTGATCTGGATGTGTATAAACGTGCGAATTATGCCGACATAACAGCTACTAATCCATATTACAATGCTATGTTGCCTTCCGAAAACAGATCTAAAATACTGTCCGTTACTAATAACACAAACCTTAATTGGTATATTATTGATAATCTGCGTTGGACGGCCTCAATGAGTTTGAATACAACCAACACTGACAATATGAACTTCACTGATCCGGCTCATACGAAGTATGCTTCGTCGGATTATACCAAACAAGGTGAATATTCCTCATCGAAATCCAGAAGTTGGCGTTATACCATGAATACCGGTATCGCTTATGCACTTTCTTTGAATGATCATAATCTGACTTTCAATGGCCGTGCTGAAATCAGGTCTACTTCTTCAAATACCGAGTCATTTGTAGCTACCGGTTTCCGAAAGGAGTAGGTGCCATTCCTTCTTTTGCTTATTCCTTTAAAGAAAATTCGACACCCGGATATAGCGAAAGCATTAGTCGTGGAGTAAGTTTTCTGGGGACTTTCATTATAACTATAAGTATCGTTATTTGTTTGATGCCAGTCTTTCGAGTGACGGTTCCACTTCTTTCGGGCGCGATAAGAAATTCCAGACATTCTGGTCGGTAGGGGCTGGTTGGAATGTCAGTAAGGAATCATTTGCCAAGGATTGGGACTGGATGCAGGAATTAAAATTACGTGGTTCATTTGGTAGTAACGGTAATCAGAATGTCAGTAACCTGACAAGTAATGTATATAGTTATTATGCAGGTAGCGATATTTTCGGTACTGCTTCTTATTTGTCCGGTTATGCCAATCCTAATTTGGAGTGGCAAGTTGTAAAGAAGACCTCTGTGGGTATTGATCTTATGTTCTGGGATAATCGTTTGTTGTTGACCATGGACTACTATCATACAAATACCAATCCATTGGTAGTATCTATTCAGCAAAAGCCTTCCAGCGGTTTGTCTACTTTACCTATTAACCTCGGTCATTTGAATACTAATGGTTTTGAGTTTAATGTGAGTTGGTATGCTATACGAAATCTGGAAAAGCGCATTATGCTGAACTTCCGTTTGAACGGAAATACTTATAAATCTGTATATGGAGGATTTGGAGAAGCTCTAGCTAACTTGAACGATGCCTATAAGAAAGACTCTTCGGTAGATAGTAAGTTGAATGTAAACTCAATGATACAGTATCAGGATGGTGAAAGTCCTACTGCCCTTTTTGCAGTTCGTTCGTTAGGCATCGATCCGGCAACGGGTAAGGAAGTATTTCTCACCAAGAACGGAACTCCTACATTCGATTATAATGCTGACGACCGTGTGAAGATAGCCGATACCAATCCGAAAATACGGGGTGTATTCGGTATATCGTTTACTTACAAGAATTTGCAGGCAAGTGTCAACTTACGTTATAACTTAGGTTCGTTTGCATTCAACTCGGCTTTGTTTAACAAGGTAGAAAATATTTCTGCATCGAACATTGCTTATAATCAGGATAAGCGTGCTTTGTATAGCAGATGGCAGAATGCCGGTGATGTATCACAGTTCAAGGGTATTTCATTAACTACCCAGACTCCGATTTCATCTCGCTTTGTTCAACGCGACAATTATCTGCGTGGCGAAAGTGCACGTATCAGTTGGGATTTTTCCAGAGACGAATGGATTAAGCGTTTGTTCCTGAAAGACCTGCGGTTTAATGTTTCATTCAATGATTTCTTCGACTTGAGTGAAATGAAACGGGAAAGAGGAACGGACTATCCGTTCCAGAGAGCCATATCTTTCGGATTAAGTGCTCGTTTCTAACGATAACAATACACGAATAAATATAGAATTAAGTATGAAAAGAAATATATCACATTTATTATATATAGTAGCCATAGGCTTCTTTACTTCCTGTAGCGACTTTCTGGATGTGGCACCGAAGGACAAGGTATTGGAAGAAGACCAGTATAAAACGGAAGCAGGTATTCATGGAGCTTTAAACGGGCTTTACAGGCAATTAATATCTACCTCCCTTTACGGGGCGAATTTATCTCAGACTGCTCTGGACGCAATGGGGCACTTTTATACCTATCCTCCGTCACAACCGTCGGGAAATAAATTGTCTGCCACATTGTTTTTCCTCTGTAACGGACGGTCCGAAGAGTATGGAGCAGCTGAAAGCATATTTGCCGATATATGGAAAAGCGGATATAATACGCTTCTCAATATCAACTATTTTTTGAAAAGCATGGAGGGATCGACTGCTGTTATCGGTAGTAACAATAAAGATGTATTGATGGGTGAGGCATACGGATTACGGGCTTATCTTCATTTTGACCTTTTCCGTTTGTTCGGCCCCAGATGGGAAGATCGTTCGAATATCAATAAGATTTTGCCGTATAGTAGAACTACGGATATGATACTGAATCATGTCGGTTATGAAGAAGATGTGTACTCCACTGCCGATGAATATTTGGATTATTTATTGGAGGATATTCGTGAGGCGGAACGGTTGTTGGCTGCTGACCCTATCCTGTCTGATGACTCTGCTATTAGTAAGGAGCTGATAAGTGATTTTTATAAGAATCGTAACAGACGTATGAATTATTATGCGGTGAAAGCGCTCGAAGCCCGTGTATTGCAATATATAGGAGACTATAAGAATGCGGCTATAGCAGCCAAGGTAGTGACTGATCAGATAGGGGAAAAAGGAAAAGTGTTCTCATGGACAAATGTTACAACCGTACTTGCCAATATGGATTACTCTTTCTTCAATGAAGTAGTTTTTGGAATCAACAATCCGGATATGCTTTCCAATTATAACTCCTTTTATAATAAAACGGATATAAACGATTTATATGCAGTAGACCGTGATAATTTGGTTCAAAACATCTATTCCGGTTTTGGTGATAACCTGAAAGCAATAATAGATGTCCGTGCCCGGCAGTGGACGGAAAGTAACGACCAGGGAGGAAGTTCTGTCTCCTATTCGCAGAATGGTACCTACATCTCTAACAAGTTTAATATTTCAGCCAATAGTAATCTTCCCGCGTTGGTCGATTTCCAACCGTTGATTCGTGTCACTGAAATGTATTATATTCAGGCGGAAGTAGCCTTGAAAGATGGTGATAAAAAGACAGCTGCCGAACTATTGAACACTGTTTCTTCTCATAGAGGCATTCCGGAGACTAGCTTTTATTACTTGACGGAGAATGATATGGATGAACAATTCTATTCCCACATAGAGAGTGAATATTATAAGGAGTTTTATGGGGAAGGGCAAGTTTATTTTTATCATAAGCGGATGAAGAGCGATCAGATGTTTCCCGGATACGGAGGAGCTTCGGTGGCAGTAAATGCCAGTGCAATGTATAATATACCTATTCCGAATATTGAAACAGATATATAATTCAGTCTTTAAAAATAAATTCAATATGAAAAGAAACAGTTTTAAATGGTGTGTTTATACATTTCTATTTCTTGGGATAGGAATGGTATCTTGCGCTGACGAGGATTTAATGACTTATGAAGATGTTCCTCGAATTTATTTTAAATATGCTGATGCATCCTCTTCCGACTTTGGAGAAAATGAAGATCAGATCACTGTTAATATGGGATATGACAGGCCGTTGAAAAACGACAGTATCATTAAGATTCCTATCAAACTAATGGGACGAGTTTCGGAAACAGACCGGGCGGTAAAAGTAGTGATGATACCTGAAGAATCGACAGCCACAGAAGGAGAAGATATAGAGATTTTGTCTGCGTATCTACCTGCCAACTCAATCTTTGGTAATGTGGAAGTAAGGCTGAAACGTACGGAAGCCGTTGATAATGAAATGTTGTTTGCCCGTATCCGGTTGGCTTCGAATGAAAACTTTCATACGGATTATTCAACGTCCAGATATGATAAAGGAAACAATCGAAACGGATTGATTTATAGTATTTATTTTACGGCACTGGCTGAAAAACCCAGTTTATGGGCGGCTTCTTATTCGTCGATGACCTTAGAAAGTACATTCGGCGCATACAGTAATGCAAAAATGAATGTGATATATGAGGCTTGCGGAGTGACAAGAGAATATTTTGAGATTGATCCTGAAGATAACGACCCGACGGGTAAGGAAACGTTTACCAAACGTTTCTCGAGGGAAATTTCTTTTGGAATGGTTTCATTGATTAATCGTTACTTGGTAAAATATAAAAACGAGCATGGAGAGCCTTTGCTTGATGAATTTGGTGAAGAGGTCAAGATGCCTCTATCTAGTATTCAATAAAAGATGATGGATATGAAATATATAATAGATTTACGGATAATAATTGTATGTGCCGGAATACTGTCTCTGTTTGCATGCAATGAAGACAAGGGCAATTATGACTATGAAGCAATCAATCGGGTGACAGAAATTGCTAATATTCAGGAGAGCTATTCAGTGGAAGTAGGAGAACGGTTGTTGATTACTCCTGAACTCAATACTACTTCGGGCAATATGGATAATTTGGATTATACGTGGTATTATAAAAGCGGTTCTGCATGGAATGTATTGCAGGAGGGTAAAGACTTTGATTTTGTTATAGCCGATCCTATCGGATCTCCGAATAGTACTTATACTTGTGCCTTCGAAGCAAAAAACAAAGTGACGGATATTGCTTACCGACAAATTTTCAGTATAAGAGTATCGGGAACTTTCAACAAGGGATATGTCTTATTGTATGAGAAAGAAGACGGATTTGATATGGGAATGGTCGTTCAGAATTCTCAGAATCAATATATACCGAAGTATAATATACTGGCTTCTACTGCACCTTCCCTGCAACGTGGAGGGGTAAAACCTTATGAGCTCAATATCTTTGCTGATCCCACTGCTCCTCATCCATATCAGCCGGATGGTTCCAACCGTTCGGTTTACTTGCTGACCGACCATTATACGACACATCTGAAAGTTGCTGATTTCAGTTGGGATTCTTCGTTGATATATCCAATTCAGTGGAGAACGGTTCGCCTCTTCATCAGGAATATGTATCGACTGGGCAGCCTATTGTTGCGGAGAAGATGAAAGTGGGGTATTTTTCTACAAGTAGTGGTATAAAACCGCATGTATATGTATATGTGAAAGATGATAACGGACAGGGAAATTGGTATTTGCATAACACTTATCCTGTCTACTACTTCTTTTCCTATCCGATGAATGCCTATCGTACGGGGAATACCGTATACGATAGTGAACGTTACGAACCTGCTCCGTTTATATCGTGTGGTAACAGAATAACATTGTTTTTCGATCAGGAACAAAATAAATTCAGTTGCCAGACTACATACCGTTCTTCCAATGATTTCAGCACATCGTTCTTTTTTACCGAAGATTTTCTGGATGAGTCTTCCGACCATATTTTTAACTTTGATGATAAGAATGAGGGGTTGTTGTATATGGGCGAACGCTATACGAGTATAGCAAAGATGACTTCTTTTGCTTTTCTGAAACAAAGTAACGGTACATTCAGATATATTGAATACGGTTTGCCGTCTAACACTACTGCTTTGGTGACGAAAGATAATAAATTGAGAACGTGTATATTTGATGCGTCTACCGGCATTGACCATGCCAAATTTATTGCTGCCGCTCCCGAACCCAACAATGCGTTTATCTATTATGCAACTGAAGATAACCGGGTGTTTTATGCCGATGTATCGGGTAGCAATGCAGTGGTTAGAGAAATAACGGATGCTGTTCTTCCCGAAGGTTACAATGAAATAACCGCTTTAAAGTTTATGATTCCCAGTACAAGCAGTAAATATTTGGGAATCGCTACCTACAACAGTTCCTTAGGAAAGGATGAAGGAGGCAGAATAGACTTCTATTCCATGCCGAATGCTTCTTCCGGTGCACTTGCCATAGCGACGCACAAGGTGAATGATGATGAAACGATAGAGATGTCGTGGAAAGGTTTTGGAAAGATAGTAGGTATGGATTATAAACCTTAAACGATTTAGAAAGATGAAAAATATGAAACTTAGAAAAATAATATGTCTGTTACTGGTGACTTGCAGTTCATGCAGCTTTTTTGCAGGATGCACGGATGACATCAACAATTATGAGAAACAGACAGCTGCTGAAGCTTCCAACAAAGTATTTATCAGCGATAAGTATGCTTCACTTGCTTTCAATGCCCAACGTACAGTAGAAGGTAAGGTTGCCAATATGGATACATTGGTTGCCAAACTGGTAGTCAATTGTACTTCTCCGGCAGGTGGCAATTTGACGGTGAAAGTTACTATTGATACATTGTTGGTAGATGTATACAATAAGAAAAATGAAACATCCTATCACCGGTTTGCAAGTAATTGGATCAGGTTGAATAAATCGACCCTGACCATTCCCGAGGGAAGTATGGAATCTGCAGATACACTTACCGTTGCCTTGACCCGGCCTTTGGACGGGTTTACCAGTATGGACGGATACATCATGCCGGTGCGTATCACTTCGGCTTCGGGCTATGATGCACAAGTAGATTACAGTAAAAGAGTCTCTTATCTGACGTTGGATGTGACACAGGAGAACGGTGTGGGATTTGAAGAAGGCAAAAACAGTGTGATGGTTGCAGGAAACGAAAGTTTCACCGGATACGATCTGCCGCTTATGGCTTATATTGCGTCAGACAATGATATAAATATCGGGCTGGAAGTAGACAATAGTCTGGTAGCAGCTTTCAATAGCAAATATGGGACAGCTTTCAAAACCCTTGCCGTGAGTGACTGGGAATTGGCCGATGTTGCGTTACCGGCCGGCAGTACAACGGCTACGGGACATATCGCCTATAAGGGAGAGACGTCACAGTTTGCGGGTGATAATTATCTTGTTCCCATAAAGATAAAATCGGTCACATCACCGGGTGCGGCAGAGCCTGTCAAGACTATGCGTACAGATGTATATTATCTGGTAGTGAATTCGGTATCCGGTGGGTACACGCTTGAAAGCGATGATACTGCGTTTGGTGTGCGACAGACAGAAAGGAGCGGTTATAAAGCCCTGTCGGAAGAATATAAATTTACTCAAGGCAGTTGGGAAAGTATGTTCGAAGGAGGTTTCTGGGTATTGGATGTTCCGGCCAGTGTCACAATCGATTTGGGATATGAAGTTCGTAATATCACCGGGATATATCTTAGGGCGAACAATAGTTCGATGTCTCCTGCAAGCATGGACTTGTCTTATGCCGGAGAGGAACTCTATAATGCTACCCGTCTTTCGGTGAGCCTCGGTTCAATAGCACTTCCCAGCCGATGCGAACACATGTACTTCAAGTTTGCCGAACCTGTGAATGCCCGCTATATCGGACTGAATAATATGGTAGCTAAATCGAAGTACTATTCTTGCAAAGATTTTTATATATATACTCAAAATGAATAATCCATGAAAAAATTATTATTAATGATCCTTCCTGCGTTTATCTGTGCAGGAAGTTTGTTTGCCCAAACATCTACTGTCAGTGGCGTGTGGGAAAGGGGTAAAACGAAAGCAGTCAAAATGTTCAAGATTGTAGAAGGCGGTAACTTGTCGGAAGTGGCCACTTCTGCGTTAGGAGAAGACGGTAGTTTCCGGATGACGTTTACCCCAGAGCAGGAAGGGTATTTCGTGTTGGGTACTTCCTCTTCGGTATTTCAGAATCGTTATACATTTTATATGAAGCCGGGCGACCCATTGAATGTGCGGATATTACCCGAAAGTTATGAACTGATAGGAAAAGAGAATACGGCGGAGAACAAGGAAATGGCCCGTTGGCATGATTTTATTTTTCCTCTGGAAGATAAAGCTGTGTATTTTATGGGAAAACACAGTACGTATGTAGACTTTTTTCCGCTGTTGGAAGAGAAACTGGATAAACTGGGTTCTTATAAAGTGAAGAAAACAAAGAATAAGGTTTTCGACACTACGTTTGCTGATTTTCGTAAGTATGATTTGCTGTTCAATGCCGTGCAGTTCATTTATACGGTAAGGTCGGCGCATCCGCAGAAGGAAGACTTTATTGATTATTACCGGCAAATAGATATTCCTGCTATCGCCCGTACTACGAGTATTCTTAATTATCCCGGCGGATTGCGTTTATTTGTTAATGCATATATGCTCAAGGCCATGGTATCCGATTCCTCATCAGCCGGAGAGAAACGAAAGAATCCCGTTTCGGCTATGCTGAAGGAAGATGTCGAGATGATTAGTAATGACACAATTAAAGGAGAAATAGCGTTAATGTTCAGCGGAATGAGTAAAACGCAGGTAGGACTGGAACAATATAAACAAGAATATGGCAGTTTCCTGGTCACCGACAGTCAGAAAAAGCGTTGGCAGCGTATCGAAGATAACTTTGCGGAGAATATGGAGAAAAAGAAGCCTATTAACTTTACGTTCCCTGATGCGGAAGGAAATGATGTATCTCTTTCCGATTTTCGTGGCAAGGTTGTCTATATTGATATCTGGGCTACCTGGTGCGGTCCGTGTAAAAAGGAGATGCCTGCCATGAAAGCATTGGAAGCAGAATATAAAGACAATAAAGACATTGTATTTATGGGGATTAGTGTCGATGCGTCTAAAAATATCCAGAAATGGAAGGACTTCGTGATAAAAGAACAGCTCCCCGGGTACAGCTTTTTGGCGGAGACATGGCGGGACCTACATTATCCAAACCCTATAAGATAACAGGCATTCCTCGTTTTATGCTGGTTGGTAAAGACGGAAGTCTGATTTATATGGATGCTCCGCGTCCTTCTTCTTCCGAAATACGGGCAGTGTTGAACGACGCATTGAAGAAATAAACAATATTATCAACAGGTTGATATACAAGTACTTCAATGGGTGCTAATAGCAGAGTTGTTGGGTATATATATACTGTGTGTTGGGCATATATATCCAACATGTTGTATCTATATGTCCAATACATAGGCACTCAATACCCTCTTTTCCAATGTAATAGACTATGAAATACTTGAAAATAATAATATGCTTTCTGTTCTTTCCGTTGATAGCAAACGGAAAGGCGGAGCAAGACAGCATCCGTCTTGCTTTGAAACACATGGAAGACGGTTTGAAAACAAAAGAAATCGCTGTTGCACAAAAGAGTTTTGCTCCCGAATTTTCTATCAGCATTTATTCGTTGCCCTTTGCATCCGGTTTGTTGAAACAGATTATGGAAGGTATAACTTTCCAATCTATCCAACCCGACTGGAAGGGGATGAAAACAAAGGGAAACGTCACCAGTCTGGAGGTCCGTTTCACATTGGCCGGCGGACAGGAAGAGAAGAGCATGATAGCTTTCAATGAGTCCGGAAAAATCCTTTTTGTCGATTATTTCGACCGGCTGTTCGGTGATAGCCGTTACCGGAAATCATCGTTGGCAGCCGTTC
>ERZ791618.645-NODE-645-length-15453-cov-1.856994_pt1 | contig 15453 bp, 17 predicted proteins | sample MGYA00510059_ERZ791618 | MGnify/ENA primary metagenome ERZ791618 (study PRJEB30046, sample SAMN00715159) | human gut metagenome | study: EMG produced TPA metagenomics assembly of the A metagenome-wide association study of gut microbiota in type 2...
GTCCGCCCCTTCTCTTAAATCATCTAAATCTGCCATATTTATTATTCGTTTATTATTATATTTTATAGAGACGGGGCATGCCCCGCCTCACGCTGTGTATTATTTTATAGCGCCTCAGCAAAAGAAGCGAACATACAGCTCCAAGAAGTAGCCCCGCTATCAGCGAAACCAATCGAACGCTCACCATAATTACGGGCACGGCCAAAATTAGCTTTCATCGGTACCGTAGCCTCCGCCCCTCAAGCGCCGCTTTAGCGCCAGCATTCAAGACTTCCTTGATATCATCCGACGTACAAGCCTGCATAGCCTCCACCGCCGGGATCAAGGCATCCATCATCGTCTTGTCGCCTCGTTTCGCTTGGGTTTGTTGTTGCACATTCGCCAAGCCACCGGCGAACATAGCTTTCACGCCTGCAGCATCCAACTCGGTTCCCTCTGCATGATCGCTCATACCCAAGAAGAAAGCGCCGAGCAAGGTACTTGTCGATCCGCTCACTTCCATCATCACGTCCATACCCATATCACCAAGCATTTGCTTGAACTCCGTTCCAGACTGAGCGCTTTTATTCACGGCAGTCATAGCGGCAACGATAGCGGTACCATGATCTCCATCCCCGATTACGGCATCCAATTTAGAGAATTCCTCCTCACGTGCCTTGATCTGTTTCAGCGCATTGTCTAACATGGCCTTGAAGGCCTCGATAGTAAGTTGTTTCATATATATTATTTATTTACCTAGGGTTGTCCAATAAGGTGCGTCCGCACGTTTGTTATTCAAATAATCGATATGGTCCTCATCCAAGATCGCCATGATCATCTGGAATCCAGCTTGCTCCTGTACGGTCAAGATCTCTTGGATACGGCTTACCACCACCTGCAAGCCACGAGCCTCTAATTCCTTATAAGCCTTGCGGAAGATGATATTCAATTCCATATGAGTAGTAGCGCCTACGCCGTTAATGATCACAACATCTTATCACCGGCTTTTGGCTGTAACTGCTGGCAAAGTAGGTCTACCATCTCCGCTGCCGTATCATCGGCGGATACCAACGGTTTCTGTCCACCACCGCCTTCGCCATGCTGGCCCATACCGATCTCCATGATTCCATCGGGAAGATTCGTGATCGTACCTCCGTTCTGGGGATGCGTACAAGAACGCATAGCGACAGCCAAGGTAGCCACGTTCTTATTATAGCGTTCACCTATCTCAATCAACTCGTCTAAAGACTTCCCTTCCTCGGCGGCGGCACCTAATATCTTATACAAAGGAACACAACCGGCCAAGCCACGACGATCGTCTATATTCGCCCCGATACCTGCGCTGATATCATCATGCGTAAGTAATTTCTTCACCTTGATACCCTTACGAGCGGCCAACTGGCAAGCCATATTAGCGCTCATCACGTCGCCGGAATGGTTCAATACGACCAGCAAGATCCCGGCCTCACGATCCATCAATTGCAGTGCCTGAAACAAACGTTGGGCACCCGGAGCGGCGAATACGTCACCCACGACGGAGCAATCCAACATGCCCTCTCCTACGAAACCGCTCAAGGCAGGCTCATGACCGGAACCGCCTAAGGTAACGATCGCTACCTTATCATTGCCTTTCGGGTTAGCACGTACGACGATATTCTCAGCCGCCAACTTTACTTGATTCGGATACGCTAACGCATAACCTTCCAATAACTCAGCCGTAATATTCTCAGGATCATTTATGAATTTTGTCTTGATGTCTGACATGGTATTATCCTCCTTTAGATTTATGAATTTTGATTTACGAATTATTTTAGTTCCATGATCTCGATAGCGATACCTTCTTCCTCGATGAAAGCGATCGTCAAGTGCTCGTCGCAAACAGCCGGGCCGAAGATTACCTTCTTACCTTCCAACTCTTTTTCCAAACAAGGAACCGTATAAGCGATATGGCCATTGGTCTGTACCAACTCCGGTAGGCAGCTGCCTTTCTCGAATTTCAAGAACTCGATCCGGTTCGGACTCTTGCTGTAATCCGTCAACCATACACTCAGGCCTTCGTTATAAACCGCCCCTTCTTTACTTTCCGTAGTGACAATTCCTACGTGATTAAATGTTCTCATGATCTATTCAATTTATAGTTAGACAATTATATTATTAAAATTCGTTCTCTTCCGATAGGATATAAAGCCAGCCCCCAATACTAGGATGATCGACAGATAAAGATAAATAAATATCCCGTTCACGTTGTCATTCTGGCCATAAGAGTGCATGCCACTCAAGAAATAATTCACGCCGAAGAAGGTCATCAACACCGAATAGAAGGCCAAGATAGACGTAAAATTAAACAACCACAGGTTATTGCATTTCGGTATCAAGCGGAGATGCGTCACGATCGCATATATCACCATCGTAATCAACGCCCACGTCTCCTTCGGGTCCCAGCCCCAATAACGTCCCCACGACTCATTTGCCCAAACAGCACCGAGGAAGATGCCTGCCGTCAGCAGATAAAGCCCTATATGCAGGGACATTTCATTGATGATGCGGAGTTCACGGATATGGGGCTGCAACAAGGCTACTTTCGAGGGATTGCCGGCACTCATGAATGCAAGGGTAAGCAGACCGAGCAGGAAACTGATACCGAAGAAGCCATAACTTGCCGTAATTACAGCCACATGTATCATCAGCCAATAAGACTTCAACACCGGAACCAAGGGAGTGATTTCGGGGTCCATGAAGTTCAGGTTGGCAACAAACAGGATGATACCTGCGAAGAAAGCCGCCAAAGCCAACGTCATGGAGGAACGCTTGATAAACAAAAGTCCCGCCAACGCTGTAGCCCAGGCTACATATATCATGGACTCATAAGCATTGGCCCACGGAGCACGCCCGGATATGTACCAACGGATACCGATTCCGGAAGTATGCAACAAGAAGATCAGCACGACCAATGCCACCAAAGGAATGATAGCGGTTTTAACCCAGCGTCTGGGTTTCAGCAACTGCCCTACCACGATATCAATAATAACAGTCCGACCGCCATATAGCCCATAGCCGACCAGAAGAACAAACGTGCTTTATTATAAAACAATTCCCACAACACTTGCTTCTCCGTCAGCAAAGGTGTAGCGCTCTGTTTCTGTTGATACACGTTCATCATGGAAAGCACCTCTCCCGCGCTCTCCCATGTACCGGTACGCAAGGCATCAGAAGCCTCTCCCAGATACCACGGCATTATTTTCGATACGAACAGAGAGTCTTTCCCGGAATACACACTTAAATCATCTCCCGGAGAATACCATTTGCCACTCGTATCTCCCGGCAACGGGAACAGTGCAAACATCTTTCCTTGTTGCAGGGAATACAGGATATTAATCTTTTCGTCCAGCTTCAACAGATCCTTTTCAAGCCGCGAACGTTCGGCTGCCGGACGGGAATATGCCTTGTCTACGGCATCGGAAATCAGATAGCTGCCATCTTCACTGAATACATCAAAGAAACGGATGTATTTACCTTCGGGCAGAGAATAGGCTTGCGGCAATTCTTTATTAGTCTGGCGGATAAAAGGAATATTTCCCCAGTAAGACGGATTCATAAGAAAACCGATAATGACTTGTTCGGAACTAAGTCCTTCGAAAGTATCGCTACGGTAGATCTTGCGCAAGAGTTTGTCCGTATAAGTATCTACAGGTTCAATACGGCCTGTAGGACATTGTATCTGCATTCGTCCCCATTGCTCAGCCTGTTCGGCAGGGATGGTATTCTTCAACAGATGTTCCGTTTCTGCCTTTTGCGCAAAGGAAAGGGTGGGAAGAAAAGCCAGTAACAAAAGAGGAGTCACCCGTTTCAATTGTTTTGCCAGTTGGCGGAAACGGGACTTTTTATCTGCCAGGGTCAGCAGCATACCGGCAAGCAGCAACAGATATCCGGCATACGTAATACCTGTTCCTGCCGTATCATTATTGACGGTCAAGATGGTGCCCTGTTCATCGGCATCATAGGAGGACTGGTAGAGCCGGTATCCCTGCTCATAAATCACCTTATTCATGTAGATGTGTTCGCTCCGTTCTCCCTCTTCCGTATGAATGGTAAGGAAACTCTCAAAAGAAGAAGGGCTGTGAGAACCGGGATAACGAACCAACTTAAAGTCATCCAGGCGGATGGAAAAAGGCAACGGGCGTTGGTCTTCCGTTGTACGCATTTGGGACACGGTTTCTCCTTCCCTGATATGCACAATACCCTCAAAACCAAACATATTGGTCACCAATGCTCCCACCAGGATTACAATAAAGGAGATATGCAACAGTAAGACTCCATATTTGCGCTGGCTCCACAGGCGGGCTTGCCAGGCAGTAGCACAGAAATTGAGAATCAAAAGAAATTGCAGAAGATAGAAAAGCGGATTGTTATAGATTATTTCCCTTGCCATCGCCGTCCCTTGCGCCTTCTCGACAAAAGTTGCGGCAGCCAGCAGGATCACATAATGCACCAGCAATATCAATGTTATCTTCCACGAGGTGAACATTGCTTTCAGGGGGGAGCTTACTTTTTTCATGCGCGGATATATCCTTTCAATTGTTTTATGATCTATCTGTCATTCTATTGAAACATTGTTATTCTATTGAGACCTTCAACGTAGCCAACAATTCCGCCAGTGCCGGTGGCGTCAGTTGCTGGGCAGCATCAGAAAGAGCTTTCTGCGGACAGCAATGCGACTCGATAAACAGACCGTCGGCGTGCAAAGATATGGCTTTCTCGCAAATAACCGCCAATAATTCACGTTTTCCTCCGATATGGCTCGGATCACAGTAGAAAGGCAATTCAGGAAAATGAGTATGAAAACGTTCCGCCAACTCCCAAAGGGGGGCATTGCGGTAAGGAGAACTATCTACCGTGCAGAAGCCACGATGAATGATGCGGATGTCTTTCAGTCCGGCCTGTTGAAGGCGTTCTACCGCACCAATCCATAAGTCTACGTCGGGACATACAGGATTCTTCACCCATACCGGCATATCGCACCCGCACAGGGCTTCTGCCAGTTCGTGCATCATAAAAGGATTGACCGTAGTACGCGCACCAATCCAAATCATATCCAGACCGGCTTTTTGTACAGCTTCCACATGGCAGGGAAGTGCCACCTCAGTCATAACCCGAAGTCCTAGTTCTTGTTGTATCTCTCGCATCCAGTCCAGTCCTTCTTCGCCAACTCCCTCAAATGTTCCACAGCGCGAACGGGGCTTCCACAAGCCGGCACGTAGAATGCCAACGCCCATCTCTTTCAGTCCTCTTGCTGTTTCTAACATCTGTGTACGACTTTCCGCACTACACGGACCGGCCACTAAACCTATAGTTTTCATATTTCCATTCTCCACTTAATATTTAGTGATTAGGGTTTAGTGATTAATAGGCTGCGCTATCATACCGCATAGTGTTAATCACTAATCACTAAACCCTAACCACTAAATTAATCTTCGATAATCACACGGAAGCCTACATTATATACTTTCTGCCAAGGCAAATACGATCTGCGGTAGTATGTGGTGGACGCTTTCGGATGATCATTCCATGATCCGCCTCTAACCACTTTCTCCGTACCCGTACCTTGCGTCTTTTCATTGTAAGGATAAGGCAGATAATCAGAGGATGTCCATTCGGCAACATTACCCTGCATATCATAGAGTCCCCACGCGTTAGCCTGGTATCCACCGCCTTTCACCATCAGCATATTGCCGTCATCCACACCATTTTCTTTAGGTTGATAAGTGTAGTACTTGTACCAAGGATCATTTTCCCGCATCGGCATCGGATTCACTCCTTTTACCGCCATCAGATTCAAATGCTTATCAGCCAGATTCTCAAACTTACCAAAGTCTGTGTTTAAAGAACCATACCAGAACTCACCGTCGCTACCTGCACGGCAGGCCCACTCCCACTGAACCTCGGTAGGAAGAGTAACAGTCTTACCGGTCTTTTCACTCAGTTTCTTGCAGAATGCCATTGCCTCTTCCCAGCTCACACGGATAGCAGGCTGTTCAGGGTTATTGGCAGGATAGCCTTGGTGTACATGATCTTTCCATAATTGGCGGATGAAACGGCTGTCATGTTCCGGAAAGATTGTGCAGAACTGTTCATTGCTGACTTCGATCTCACCCATCCAGAACCCTTTCTTCACAACTTGCTTATGAGCAGGAGAATAATCGGAATGACCTCTGTTGCTACCCATCACAAATGAACCGGCAGGAACACGAACAAAATTCATCTTTATACCCGGAGCTAATTCAATGCTCATCTTCGTTTCTCCCTCATTGGCAAGCATAGTCTGGGCAGCAGCTTTATCAAACGGCCAGCCTTTGACTTTTACATCCTTGTCTTTATACTCCTTCTTTTCTGGTTTCACTGGAGCCGGTTTCTCTTGTCCTTCCAGGTATTTAGCATACGAACGTATCTCAGCCTGCCAGTCTACACCGGAGCGGGCATATTTTTCCGTCAATTCCGTACGGCGGCTGATTTGTTCCACTCCCTTAAATTCATTGGCTTTAAACTTGCCATGATAAGGAGCATTGAAGTCAATCCAGTTGTACAGAGCTTGCCATTCTTTGTCAGTCAGTTCCACTCCATGATGTCCCGTCTTCAATATCTTGATCAACGGACTCACGGAAGCATGATATTCATACGGATCGAGCACTTCAATCTCCGCTTCCGGACCTTGACGGTACACATAAGGATGCAGATTCAAATAACTGACTCCGAAACCGGAGAACTTATCTATCTTTCCACCTGTAAAGTCAGCCAGTTTATTGGAACCATCGTGGCAGGCGATACAAGCACGATCCAGCACAGGCTGTACTTCCAGATCAAAAGTGAAAGAACGTACTCCACCTTCCGGCTTCGTAATTTCATGGGGCGCCATAGCCGAAGCTTTCACACGTTTCGGTATAGGCAATTGGTTCTGGTCTTCGTGGCAACCCACACAAGAAACGGTTTCTCCCGGCATACCGGTCAGCCAGCTACGCATCCACTGAATGGCACGTCCTTCCGAATCCAACGGCTGCAATGAGATCGGGGTATTGGCAGGAATCTTAAATATCGCAGAACCGTCTTCTTCTACAGGAACGGTACCCAACAAACGCTTGATATCCCAACCACTCTGAACACCTTGCGCCCAATGGTCGGACGGAGTTCTGTTATAAGCGTATTCATAAGCAAGCACACGGAATGCTTTTACTGTGCCACGAGGCACACCTTCCAGACCTTCACCCTCGTATATATCCTGAATGAATACGGTAGCCTCTTTACTGGCCAGATTAATCTTTTCAGGAATCACCGGAGGTACCGGACGCTGCACAACCGGAGTCGGGCAAATAAGACCTTCCCCTTCAAATTCGGCAATCAACGTGAGGTTATCGTATATATCGATCAGATAGACTCCCCACAGGGCACTTTCATTCAGTTTAGCAGTAACCAGAAAATATTTATCCGTCAATGGATAAGGCTTGATAAACTGAGGCCATACGCCATCCACCAAACGGTCTTTTACAATCGGTTCTATCTTACGGTCGCGGAAAGGCAATTCCTGCAACATACCTTTCTCTGACTTACGGCTCTTTGAAGGATCAAACAACATCAAACGACCGGAACGTGTCACACCATGGTGACCGGAAATCACACCGATAAACTGTGATGAACCACCGGGCAGCGGTTTGGCATCGAACGTACTGTTCGGGAAGTAAGAACCACTACCATACAAAGACTTCTGCTCCGTTCCGTCCGGATTCATGTGCATTACAAAGCGAGAGAAATAGTGAGTCAAATCCGTATATTCCCAACGTGTGTACATGATACGGCCATTATTCATAACCGTTGGCGCCCAGTTAGCATCCTGGTCAAAAGTCAGACGACGCAAAGAACCATCTTTCGGATCATACAAGCACATATTACCTACCTCATCATTACCATTCACGCAAGGTACACCGTTATAACCGATATTGGATACGGCGATAAGCTTACCGGAAGGCAAATAAGTGGCATCAAAGAATTCCAGATCTTTTTCCGGGGTTTCTATGAGCTTCTTCAAACCGGTACCGTCCAGCTTCACTTCAAATACTTGCCAGCGACGGTCGGTATCTACCATAGAGAACATCAAGCGTTCAGCATCCCAATGTAGTTTCAAATCAGGAACAGAAGAGCCGTTGGTGGGTTTAAAGATAGTACGAGTCTTAACATCTCCACGCAAGTTGGATAACTCTGCAATCTCAGCATTAAAACCACCGCGTGAAGCAGAAGTCTGGTTGGACCAGTTGTTATTCTGAGTACCCAGAGCACGCGGATTCACCTGACGGGCAGAAGTACCTATCTTATAACGACCGACAATGATCTTATCCATATCCAACGCTGTATTTGCCAGCAAGATATCACGCTTCAGTTGCAAAGCTTTGTTGGCAGCTTCCAAGGCAGAAGCCTCATTCTTATAAATACCGGAGAATCCTTTTCCGGTCAGTAGCTTCAGTTCAGCAAGCTTAGCCTGGTTCGCATTCTTATCATAACCGGCATCTTTTGCCATATCATTATAAGCTTCTTCAATGGCACGCATATTCAGCCAACTCAGGGACTCCTGCAACTGATATACTTTCATAGCCTCCTGTGCCAGATTCAAATAGCCGATAACCTGATCGTCCAAAGTCGGTTTAGAAGCAATCTGGGCAACCTGGGTTGTAAAATAGGATTTATCATTCAGCAAATTAATAACTTCCGTCGCTATATGCTTTTCGATGGCGGCATCATAGGTCGTAACCAATGCTTTCATATCGCTTCCGCCGAATGGCAGAAACAAAGTAGCCTCAGTCGGGTATTTAGCAACGATATCCGAAGCAGCTTCCGCACCGGTAATCCCTTGGAGACGGAAAATCACCGTACCTGCAGAAGAACGGTTCTCCAATCCGATCTCCGCCTCAAAGCGGGTATATTTCTTATCCAGAGGAACCACGATTTGCGCATTGGCATTCGCCATGATCGTGCGTTTATAGGTTTTACCTTTCATGACTACATCCTGTCCCTTGGCATTCTCATTAAAACGCAGACTGCCGCTACCTGTTTTCTTGAAAGTACTTTTCAGGTCATTCAACCAAACAGAAGAGCCATCTGCCGCCACTAATTTAGCATTTGCCCATACAGCCTGATCATCTCCTGTACCATCTACAGTACCCCAGGTATAAAGCACCATTTCATCCAGTCCGGTTATATCCGCCGAGAAAGGCACTGCCGCCTCTTTTGCCTCAATCACCTTCGATGCAATCGGCAAACAGGTCTTTTGCATTTCCGCATGGGCCTGATTCTTAGCCGCAGCAATGCTTTCCGCCCACGTAGCAGGCGCTTTCACCTTCGCACTCGCCCTTCGCTGTGCCATAGTAGGAAGCGATAAGGCAATGCATACAGACATTACTAATAATTTCTTATTCATAATACTTTGTTCTAAAGTTAATCTCCTATTTTAAGTCCGGTAAGCGGAAATTGTCTATATAGCAGGCAGCGGATATCTTACCGACATTCTTCTTATCATGCAAGCTCCACACCACTTTACCGTTTTTATCTATCTCTATCAATTGCGGTTCATCCACCGTGGTATCTTTCGTATGTCCGTACCAGTTACAAATCAATAGATTCCCATTCTTTAATTGCAGGATTTGCCCTACAAACAATAAAGCAACTCCTTCAATATCCAGTGCATTCACCCGTTTCAATTCTTTGCCTGTCTTGCGGTCGATTACGATGTAATAATGGTTGTCTCCACAAGGCAACAGCAGATTTCCGTCAGGAAGTTCAAGAGACGAGAATACCTTGCCGTCAATCTGATGTTCAGCAATGATCTTCCCTTTACGGCTTACTTCCAGCACTTTCTGTTTCGCCATTACCGGTATCAGATAATTGCTGTTCCGGAGCTGGAATACTTGTCTAAACTGGCTGTGGGGTCTTTCCACTTCCAGGTTCAATGTTACTTTGTTTACTTCTTTGCCTTTCTTATCCAATTCTATGAATTGGGCAGGAATACCACATATTCCCAATAGTACGCCACCGTTCTGCAACAAGGTGGCTGATTGTAATTCCGTCTTGTCCGGTGTTTTATAATCCCAGACCACCTGATGGTCCCATGTCACGAGTTTTGCTCCCCGCTTATACGAATACAAGATTTCTCCCTTTTTAGTCAAAGCAACTGCATTACATTCTTCCCCTTTCTCCAAAGCATGCTGCCATTCCACTTTTCCCGTTTGTTTATCCAACAGCAGGATATTCGGATTTCCGGAACCGGCAACCAAGAGTTTATCTTGTGCTGCCGCCCGAAATCCCATGGAAAGAATGATCCAAATAATTATATAAACCCTCATCATTCTTCTTGTAATCAGTGTTACTTATTCTTCAGTTCATTGAACAGTTCGAGTGCCTGTTCCGGTTTCAGATTTTCATGTACTACCGCATGAACGGCCTGTATCATAGCAGCGGGAGCTTCTGACTGGAACACATTACGTCCCATATCCACACCGGAAGCACCTTCGCTGATTGCCTTATAGCACAATTCCAACGCTTCCAGTTCAGGAAGTTTCTTTCCGCCTGCAATCACTACAGGAACAGGACATGCTGCCACACCTTTTCAAAACCATCACAATAATAGGTCTTCACGATATTCGCCCCATTCTCGGCAGCGATACGGGAAGCTAAACCGAAATAACGGGCATCACGTGCCATATCTTTACCTACAGCCGTCACTCCCATCACTGGTATTCCATAACGGGTACCTTTATCCACTGCCTTGTACAGGTTGGCAACCGTTTTTGCTTCGTGGGCTGCATCACCAATAGACAACATGATTGCCATGGCCGATACATTCATACGTATCGCATCTTCAACGTCAATCAAGACATTGTCATTCAGTTCTGTAAGAATAGAAGTACCGGCATCCGAACGAAGGCAAATAGGTTTATTGGTGCTGGGCGGTATCACCGTACGAAGAATGCCGCGTGTACACATCAGACAGTCTGCATATTCTATCAACGGAACGATGTTCAAATCGATACGTTCCAAACCGGATGTCGGTCCCATAATGAAACCATGGTCAAACGCCAGCATCACGGTTCTGCCTGTCTTCGGATTGAAGATGCGTGATAAACGATCCTTCATACCCCACGGAAGATGTTCCGCTCCCTTCACATGAAAACTATTATTAGTAGAAGCTACCCCCAAACCGAAATTGCAGCCTTCTCTTAAATCATCTAAATCAGCCATTTCTTATCTTTTCATTAGTTATTTACTATAAAGCTTTTGCAAACGCATCAAACATGCACGACCAGGATGAAGCCCCTGAATCCGCATAACCGATAGAGCGCTCGCCGTATTACGGGCACGTCCGAAGTTTGCCTTCATATCTTTAGTAGCTTCAGCACCTTTCACAGCAGCTTCGGCACCCGCTGTCAGGATAGCCTTCACATCAGCAGAATCACAAGCCTGAATGGCTTCCACCGCCGGTATCAGGGCATCCATCATTGTTTTATCCCCTTGTTTTGCTTTTGTTTGTTTCCTCACACCTTCAAGTCCACCTGCAAACATAGCCTTTACACCCGCCACGTTCAGTTCGGTACCTTCCGTATGGTCGCTCATTCCCAGGAAGAATCCACCCAGTAATGTGCTGGTCGAACCGCTAATCTCAAGCATCAGGTTAAAACTCATGTCATTCAGCATCGACTTAAATTCAGTGCCCTTCTCAGCTGTAGCAACAAGGGCAGACATGGATTGAACGATAGCTGTTCCATGGTCGCCATCTCCCAATACCGCATCCAATTTTGAGAATTCGTCGGAGCGCTCCGTAATGCACACCAGCGCATTACGAAGCATCTTCTTGAAATCATCTATAGTCAGTTTATCCATCTCTTATTTACCGATAGTCGTCCAATAAGGAGCATTAGACATTTTATTGTTCAGATAATCGATATGATCGTCATCCAGCAAACCAAGAATCATCTGGAAACCTGCCTGTTCCTGAACGGTCAGCAACTCACCGATACGGGCAGCAGCCACTTCGATTCCGGCATTTTCCAACACCTGATGAGCTTTGCGATAAACGATATTCATCTCCATGTGCGTAGTTGCCCCTACACCGTTAATGATTAATAAAGCCTTGTTACCGGCTTTCGGCTGTAGCTTCTTCATCAACAAACCGATCATTTCTTCGGCTGTTTCATTGGCAGAAACGAGTTGCTTGCGACCGCCACCGCCTTCTCCATGCTGTCCCATACCGATTTCAATTTCACCGTCCGGAAGATCGGAGATGGTCATGCCGTTTTGCGGATGAGTACAGGACTTCATAGCCACTGCCAACGTAGCCAAACGTGCATTGAAGCGTTCACCTATTTCAATAATCTCGTCCAGTGACTTACCTTCTTCAGCAGCAGCTCCAACGATCTTAATCAAAGGAACACAACCTGCCAGACCGCGACGATCTTCATCCGGTGCATCCAGTCCGGCACTGATATCATCGTGTGTCAGGATAGTCTTTACCTTAATGCCTGTACGTTCAGCCAACTGGCATGCCATATTTGCACTCATGATATCGCCGGAGTGGTTCAATACCACAAGCAAGATACCGGCCTCACGTTTGAACATCTGCAAAGCCTGGAACAAACGTTGTGCACCCGGAGCAGCAAAAAATCACCGACAACAGAGCAGTCCAACATTCCGTCGCCCACGAAGCCGCTTAATGCGGGTTCATGACCGGAACCACCCAAGGTGATTACAGCTACTTTATCTTCAGCTTTCGCATGTGCACGCACAATAATATTTTCTCCGCCGATGGCCACCTGATTACTATAAGCCATTACATATCCTTCCAGCAATTCAGCTGTCAGGTTATCCGGATCATTTATGAATTTATTCATCATAGTTTCTTTCTACTAATTGATTATTTATCAAACTGCATTAACTCCAAAGCAATACCTTCTTCTTCAATGAAAGCAATTGTCAGATTCTCTCCGCCCGGCATCGGTTCAACCAATACTTTTGCACCTTCCAGTTCAGCCGCCAGATCATCTACTTCGTAAGCGATATGTGCTACTTTCTGAATCAGCTCAGGCATCCAACTACCTTCTTCAAAACGCAAATATTCTATCTTATTGGGGCTTTCATTAAAGTTAGTCAGCCATACCTTCAATCCTTCCGCATATACCTCACCCGGTTGCGGTATGGTGGTCGGTACTCCAAAATGATTAATCTTTCTCATGGTATTCTTAATTATTGAATGATTTACAAAGCAGCCTGCCCATTAGTAAAACGCAGACCATCATTATCATGATAACATGCCCACTCATCTACAATGGCCCCCTCAGGACCGGCCATCATAAAGTGGAAAGTACCCAGTTCTTTCAGACGGAGAACATCACCCACATTCTGTTTCACGAAATTCTTGCTCTTGATAGGACCGTGAGATGCCGGAACCGCAGGAGCATTCGGTGTTTCATCTCCTACTTCGGAGAAGTTATAAACCCAACCGTGATTTACCATCCACGACTCATGTTTCGCAGGGAATGCCGTTTTTACATGGGCATGTTCCGGAATCATCTGTCCCGGCAACAAGTAAATAGCATGTGCAAAGTAGCCATATTCAGGATCGTTTACCCAGAAGATGCCTCCCATACCTACATTCTCAAAGTCGCCCAAACCGAAATCTGTAAACCAGATATCTTTCTCCATCAGCGGAGTGTAAGGCACGCCATAAAATTTAAACATGTCAAGGAATGCTTCTTTAGCAGCTTCCTGGTCAAACTTTCCGTCTTTGTAGAAGTCAGCATTCGTGTACTTCTTCTGATACGTTGCCTTTTCCTGTGTCATAACTTGTTCTGTTTTTTTAGATTCTGCCGTACAAGAAGCGAGTCCCATACCGCAGGCGGCAATTAATGCCAGGGTTAATACTTTTTTTAATCTCATGTACTTATCTGTTTTAATGGTTAATAATCAGCCTCAACAAAGCACTCCTATTCCTTCTATCTCTATCAATAGTTCCGAACGGCATACATCGGTTAAAGTATAGATGGCAGGTAAATCGGAATATCGTTCTGTCACTACCTGTTTTGCTTTTTCCATATCTTCCCAACGTTTCACGTACACGCGGAAGGTGATAAGGGTAGCATTCTCCGTAGCAGGAATACCGGAACGATTGAGGTTATCACGGGATACCAAATATTCTATATTCTCCAAGGTAGTCAGGGTTTGCTGTTCAATACCAACGCCTTCCAAACTCTGTTCACCGCGAATAGCGGCTGTGCCCGATACGTATACGAAACCATGATCCTCTTTCCATACAGCCTTGGCACGTTCGAACTTCGGGGTAGTCTTTTGAGGAAGAGCCACATCTTTTTCTCCCAATAATACATTCTGTGAATAAGCATGAGCGGCAATCTGCAAAGGATTATCCACCCCAAGGACCCGGACACTTCCATCTTTGCAGAGTAAGGCATCCACATCAATCATAATGCCGCCCCACTGAGTCCCGATACCGGTAGCAGCCGGATAACCGGTAGTCCACTCCACACCATTATAGAATAGCGAACGTGCATCGTTGAAATCCTGATAATGCTGATGACCGGTTGCATCGCAAGCTGTTATCTTTTCAATATAGTTCCATTGACGTATGATTGAAGAAACCGGCATACCTTCCGTTTCCAATACCTTGGATATCCTGGAGAATACTTCATGAGATTGCTCACGGATGCTCTGATGCAGTACATCTCCTGTCACACCACTCAGGAACAGGCGTTTACAACCTTCTCTTTCGATAATGATATAAGATAAATCTCCCAGCATCCGATATTCAATGTGATCTTGTTCTGTCAGTTGCACTTCATGCACTTCCATCACCAATCCCATACTCTGAGGAGGTTGTGCCACATAGCTTACGGAAGGTTGGTTCTCTTTGAAAAGCTCTTTCACCGCTTCCCTGATACAAGCAAAACGGGCTACATATTCTTCATTACCACCGGCGCATCGAATATCACTATACGTACAGGAGTATGAATGGCTTTATATTCCGCCAGAAGTTGCGCCAACATCACCTTAAAGGGAGCTTTATCAACTTGCAGGAAATAATGAATAATCTCTATATTTTCGTGTGTAATCATGATCTTCTTATTCTATTAAAGTGAATTCACATATTCGGCAAGTTCTTCCGCTTCTTTAGCTGATATTTTCTTTTCAATGCCATGCTTATGTACCGTGAACACTTCTTCCATAGTGGCAGCACGTCCGTCAAACAGATAAGGAGCCGTACGCCAGACTTCACGCAGTGTCGGAGTATCCCACCCATTCTCAAATTCGATATCTTCGCCGATACGATGCATCTTCATATCCGTATAATAGGGACCGGAATGACATTCGTCGCAATTAAACTTTTCATAAACCTTACGTCCCCGTTTAGCCTTCTCTGAAAGTTCGCCTTTT
>ERZ791618.649-NODE-649-length-15441-cov-2.005589_pt1 | contig 15441 bp, 13 predicted proteins | sample MGYA00510059_ERZ791618 | MGnify/ENA primary metagenome ERZ791618 (study PRJEB30046, sample SAMN00715159) | human gut metagenome | study: EMG produced TPA metagenomics assembly of the A metagenome-wide association study of gut microbiota in type 2...
GTGAACGTTCACTTGTACAAGCGCAGGCTCTCGCAGCCGCAAGTGTTTTTTATAAAAGTTTTCGTGCAGATAACACTCAACACGCCTACTTATAAGTCTCTAAATCTTCACATAAATACATTGGGTCTGAGTCGTGAAGAATATAAGTCAATCGAACCGGATTACGACGATTATCCCACAATACTAACACTGTTATAACATCATCTGCAAAATAATAAAATACAGAATAATTGGGGATCACCACCACATAACGAACGTGAGGATATTCTGTCATATGCCCCAACAAAGGATTAATTGCAATTCGATTTATTGAAACTATTATCTGTCGAAAAAGAGATTCACTGTATTTGGATGTACCATTACGTTCATCATAAAACTCAAAGATTTCTCTCATTTCCAGAAGTACCGCTTCTGTCCATTCTACTTTCCGCTCCATCGACTTAGCCTATATTCCATTTCTTCAGTAGACACAACCTCTTTACACTGCATCTGTTCCAAAGCATTATCAATCTTATCACGCAGTTCAGAAGAAAAGTATAGAACATTATCCGGACAACGATTATTTAATAATGCCTCAATGTCTTCTAATAGCCGTTCATCGTTTACCGCCATTAGGCGTTGAAACAAAAGTTGTTTACGTTCTCCTGTCGTCATAAAGTACCGTATTAATTACATACTGCAAATATAGAGTTTTTTATTTATGATTCATTTATTTGATGCTTTTTTATATACACTTCTGCTTTCCTAAACATAAAAGCCTAAAATACTTTTCCTTATCTAAAGATATGTTTATCTTTGTACCCGCTTAGGTGATGTGAAGTGTGTTCAACACTCCACATAAAAGGGAATCCGGTGAGAAACCGGAACAGTGCCCGCTACTGTAAAGCCTTAATTTTGTTTCAGATAACGCGAAACAAAAAACGGGAAGTATTCATTGAAGAACTTCCAGAAACCACTGTCCAACAAATGGAAACCAAGGATGGGAAGGTTACTTTCCGTAAAGGCTGAGTCAGGAAACCTGCCTGGGTAATCACATAATTAACGCCGTCTCGGGGTCAAGAAGGCAAGTATTAATTCTTATTTATCAATCAATGAAGAAACAGAATTGGCTGTTCATCCTCATGGGAGGATGTGTAGCAATGAGTGCATCTGCACAAGAGACAAAACAGAGTCAAGACCTGAGTGTAGAACTTAATCCCGTTGTAGTAACAGGTACAGGTACGCATCACAGACTGAAAGACACCCCAACACCAGTGGAAGTAGTAACAGCGAACGACATTAAAAAGGCTGGAATTACAGATTTCCGTGAGGCATGACTGCTTTGGTTCCGTCGCTGTCTTTCTCTACCAACTCAATGGGAGACTACCTTATGCTGAACGGACTGTCGAACAAGTATGTGCTTATACTTATTAATGGCAAAAAGCTAACAGGAGACAGCAGTAACAACATCGACCTGAACCGCATTGACATGAGTAACGTAAAACGTATTGAAGTCCTGAAGGGTGCCGGTTCCGCTCTTTATGGTAGTGATGCTATTGGTGGTGTAATCAATATCATTACAAATCAACCGATAAATGACATAACAGTTACCAGCAATACAAAGGTAGAAGAGCGTGGACAATTCACCCAGACTGCCAACGCAGACATCAAAACAGAGAAGTTTGCTTCTTATACTTCTTATCAACGTCGTCAGGCCGATGGTTGGACTCTCACACGTGTAGATGCAGATGGTGAAGCGAGAGACAAACATGATGCTAACGCTTTCTATACGGACAATTATACCCAGATGTTTCAATTTACACCGAATGACAAACTGTCAATGTATGTTGAAGGTAGTTATTATGACCGTACCGTTAAACGTCAGCCCGAATACCTGAAATACAATCTGACATACGATGCATACAGTTTAGGAGCAGGAGCTAAATATAATTTCAACAAACGTTCTTATATCCAGTTTGATATTAAGAATGATAATTACGATACCAATTATCTGTACACCAATGAGGATGGAGATAACAAAGTTGGAGACGAAGTGCGTCAGAAACGGCAGCACTATTATAGCGGAAACCTGAAGTCATTATTCCGCTTTACGGAAAATACCCGTACCATATTCGGAGTGGAATATATACAGGAAACTCTGGATCGACCTTCATTCAACGTTGATGAACGCGCATACACTTGGGCTACCTATGCACAAGAAGAAATCACTTTGTTTAAGAACTTACAGATACAGGCAGGATTGCGCTATGTATATCACGAAACAGCCAAGAGTAACGTTACACCCAAACTTGCCGTAATGTATCGTTTGGGCGATTTTACCATTCGCGGACAATATTCGGCAGGATTCCGTGCCCCAGGACTTGATGAGCTATACAAATACTCTTATTCTCAAAGAGGAACCAGAGCAGGAACATTAAGTGCCGGAAACAAGAATCTGGATGCAGAGAAAAGCAACTATGGCTCAATCAATTTAGAGTTCAATAAGAAATGGTTAACAGTGGGAGTAACCGGATATATCAACGAGTTACGCGATATGATTGTAGCGCGTACCGTTAAACTATCCGAATTTTCAGAGGCTGAACAAGCAGCTTTCCAGGAAATCGCAAACGAATTATATGGTGGCAATGCCAAGCTGGGTAATATCCAAAACTACGTCAACAACGATAAAGCGTTAATCAAAGGATTTGAAGTGAATCTGAATGCAAATCTGGGTTATGGTTTCTCTTTAGGCGGTAATTATACCTTTGCCGACGCCAGAACTAAAGACAGTGAAACCGGCTGGCACAAAATAGAGCGCAGTGTTCGCCACTCGGGTAATGTAAACGCAAACTATGCGCATGCTTGGAAGAGCTATCGGCTAAATATCAACCTGAATGGTCGTGTACAAAGCAAACGCATCCATGAGACTTTAAAAAGTGATGAATGGATTGACGAATCCGCTCCCGGATTTGGTTTATGGAATATCAGCACAAGACATACTTTCGACGGCTTAAAATGCTTTACCATAGAACCGGGCGTAGGAATCAGCAATATTTTCGATTATAGCGACCGCCGTCCGGATGCATCCCACCTGGCCTCTCTCACACCGGGACGCACATTCTATGTAAGCCTTTTATTACGTTTCAAAAAATAATTCCACAATATCTATTTATGAGATTACTTTCCCTCATTATACTATTAACAGTTTCCCTCCTCTGCCCTGCGCACGAGGGGGAAAACTTCGTAGCAAACGATATGCTCGCAAGTATGAAACCCGGCGATAAAGCCGCCCTACTGATGGTACATTTCGGTACTACACACGATGATACCCGTGCCCTGACTATTGACGCTATCAATGCAAAAGCCCACGAAGCATTTCCTGATCTGGAAATGCGTGAAGCTTTTACTTCCCGTATCATTATCCGTCGTCTTAAAGCACGTGGCATCGAAAAACTAACTCCGCTGGATGCTATGCTTTGTTTGCGTAGCGAAGGTTATACACATGTCATCGTACAAAGCACCAATATCATTGACGGTGTGGAAATGGAATCACTCCGCAGGGATATGATAAGCGTACAACCCTTTTTCAAGGAAATTCGTATAGGCACTCCCCTGCTCTACTCTACAGAAGATGCCGAAAAGGTGGTAAGCATATTAGGAGAACGGTTTGACGCAACTGCACAAGGAAAGAAAACTTCCAATAAAAAGAGTACGGAACATTTTGTTCTTGTAGGTCACGGAACTTATACCCCCAGTACGGCAATCTATAGCCAGATGGACTATATGCTGAAAGCCAAAGGACTGGCGAACTTCCATGTAGGCACCATCGAAGGATATCCTTCATATGAAACGATGTTGGCACAATTAAAAGCCGGAAAGACGAAGCAAGTAACTCTGATTCCATTCATGTTTGTAGCCGGCGATCATGCTAAAAATGATATTGCCGGAGAATGGAAAGAAGCACTCGAAAAAGAAGGATACGCAGTAAATGTCCGTATGGAGGGTATGGGACAAATACCTGAAATACAGGAAATTTTCATTGACCATATCCGTTTCTCACTGAAGCACCGAATACTGGATATTATGGATAAAAAGGCAGCATACGCTGCCGGAAAAGACGAGTAATAATTACCTCATTTGTTTCAAGGCATGAAACTGACAGTTTCTCGGTGTGAAACCAACAGTTTCATCGCTTGAAACCAGGAGTTTCATGCCTTGAAACTAAAAGTTCCATCCCGGGAAACAAGATGTTTCATCAGCCGGAACAAAATGTCAGCTTACTATGAACAAGAAAAGAACAGGAACAATCCTTGGCTGCATAATCGCCGTGATCATCGCTTGCTTTGCAGCCTACAATTATTGGTGGGCACCTACCCGCATCCTCATCATCAATCCCCTGCCCGCACAAGCAGCAGACATCGCACTGAATAATGATTGCAGCCATATCCGCGTGAAGTGCATCAAGATGGAGGAAGTGAAAGACCTTTCCGGCTATGATGCCATCATGATGTACGGACGCGGATTGTTTCTGGACGAAACACAAGTAGCGGAACTGGAACGGGTAACTGCCAAAGGTATTCCAGTTTTTACCAATGCGCTAAGACACTTCAACTTCATCGTCAACCACAATATCACTCCTGAACAACAGGAGACCCTGCAAATGTATTTCCAAAATGCTTGCAGACAGAACTACAGGAATGCTTTGCGCTATCTGCGACACATCTCCACTCCCCATCGACTGGGTGACCGTTCTTTTGAAAATCCCATAGAATTACCCAACAACCTGTTTTATCATCAGGAATACGGCCAATACTTCAAAACTCCACAAGAGTTGACTGAATATCTGAAACAAAAGCAGCTCTATCACGAAGGTGGGCGCAATCTTGCTTTTATCTCAGGCATCAGTTTTCCGGTAGAAGGTACCCGCGCCCATGTAGATACCCTGATCTCCCGTCTGACACAGGCAGGTTTCAACATTTATCCCATCACCGGTAGCGGTAAGGGACGCGAAGACCTGATACGTACCCTTCATCCCGACGGATTGATTTATCTGCCTATGGGACGTCTGGGAAATGACTCGCTCATTAACTGGTTACATCAGGAAAATATTCCCCTCTTCATGCCTTTCCCACTGGTACAACCGCGTGAAGAATGGCTGAACCCCAACGTACCTGTAAGTGGAGGTACACTGACGGCACGTGTAGTAGTACCCGAAATAGACGGAGGCATGGCCCCCTTATGTATTTCCACACAAAATGAGAATGAAGAAGGATATATTCTGCACACACCGGAACCGGAACGGATGGATGCCTTAGTTGAGCATATCAGCAAATATATGTCTCTTCGCGATAAATCCACAAGGACAAACGCGTCGCCATCTGTTACTTCAAGACACCCGGTAAAGATGCCTTGCTGGCAAGCGGCATGGAGGTGATTCCTTCTCTTTATAACTTCCTGAAACGCTTGCGCAATGAAGGATATGACGTAAGCAACCTGCCTGCCACCGTAGAAGAATTTGGAAACAGGATATATCGTGACGGCTCTGTCATGGGTTCGTATGCCAAAGGGGCACAGGAACAATTCCTGAAAACAGCACACCCTGTATGGCTGTCTACCGGACAATATGAAACCTGGGCAAAAGAAGTGATCCTGCCGGAAAAGTACAAGGAAGTGACTGACCGTTATGGAGACGCTCCCGGCAATTTATTAGCCACGGAAGACAGTATCGCCATTGCCTGCCTGCGATTCGGCAATGTGTTATTGTTTCCACAACCCCGTCCGGCATTGGGAGACGATGATTTCAAGCTGGTACATGGCATGCCCGTAGCGCCGCCTCACAGTTATCTGGCACCTTATCTGTATATGCAGAAAGGTTTTAAAGCGGATGCACTGATACACTTCGGTACACATGGAAATCTGGAATATACCCCGGGAAAGAATGTGGGTTTATCACAGGCAGACTGGTCGGAAGCATTGGTAGGTAATCTGCCGCATTTCTATTTCTATACTACGGGAAATGTAGGAGAAGGTATTATTGCCAAACGGCGTACACATGCTGTACTCGTCACTCATCTGACTCCGCCTTATGCGGAAAGTGGCATGAGACAGCGATATAACCAATTACTGGAAGATATTCATAAACTTCTGGATGAAGGTACGGAAGGACATCGTATGCTGGGAATGCGCGTCAAGAAAGAGACTGTTCGCCTGGGACTTCACCGGGACCTGGAACTGGATTCCGTACCGGACAAACCCTACACTGCCGAAGAACTGGAACGTCTGGATGCCTTTACCGAAGAAATAGCTAATGAGAAGATGCTGGGTGCATACTACACGATGGGTGAACCTTATTCGGAACGTGACTTACTGCAAACCACCCTTGCCGTCAGCGCAGATGCCCTGGCTTACGAAACGGCCAAAACTGACCGGGACAAAGGCAAGATTACTACGGAACAATTGCAAGACTTTACATATATAGCCCACCATTATCTGCCAACGGCAAAGAAACGACTGATGGCTATGTTACAGAATCCGCCTCGTGATACGGCTGCCATTGCCCCGAACCTTCGCCCCGCATTGCGCTATCGCGAACAACTAATAGCTTCTACTGCCAATGAATTCAACGCAATGGTGCGCGGTCTGAATGGAGGAACAGTTCTGCCTGCCCCGGGTGGAGATCCGGTATTGAACCCTAATGTATTGCCCACAGGAAGGAATATGTATAGCGTAAATGCTGAAACAACCCCTAATCCACGTGCATGGGAAGACGGAAAACGACTGGCGGAAGCAACCCTGAAACAATACACCGGCAAACATGGGGAATATCCGCGGAAAGTGAGTTATACTTTCTGGGCGGGTGAATTTATCACAACCGAAGGAGCCACGCTGGCACAGGTCTTCTGGATGTTGGGCGTGGAGCCTGTACGCGACGGACAAGGACGTGTAGTAGATTTGAGACTTGTGCCCAGCGAAGAACTGGGGCGTCCACGTATTAATGTAGTGGTACAAGTCTCAGGACAGCTTCGTGACATAGCCGGTTCCCGCTTGAAGTTACTGACCGATGCTATACGTCTGACATCGGAAGCCGGAGATGAGACCTATCCCAACTATGTGGCATCGGGAACAGTGCTACAGGAAAAGTTACTGGTGGAAAAAGGGACTTCCCCAAAACGTGCACGGGAAATGTCTGTAATGCGTGTATTCGGTCCTGTCAATAGTGGATACAGTACAGGAATCATGGGATATACCGAGCATAGCGGATCATGGGAGGATGAAAAGGAAATCGCCCAAGGATATCTCAATAATATGGGTGCCGCTTATGGTGATGAAGATAACTGGGGTGAGGTTCAGAAAGATTTGTTTGCCTCTGCCCTCTCCGAAACGGATGTAGTGATTCAGCCGCGGCAGAGTAATACGTGGGGACCTATTTCATTGGACCACGTATATGAATTCACCGGTGGATTATCTCTTACTGTAAAAACACTGACGGGTAAAGAACCGGATGCTTATATGGCCGATTACCGTAACGTACCAACCGCCGTATGCAGGAGACCAAAGAGGCGATTGCTGTGGAGACGCGGGCTACGATATTGAATCCGACATTCATACAAGAACGGATGAAAGGCGGTGCAGGTTCGGCACAAATGTTCGGAGAGATTTTCCGCAATATCTTTGGTTGGCATGTAATGCGTCCGTCGGCAATGGATAAGGAGATTTTTAATGACCTGTACCGGATGTACATTCAGGATGAAAATAAACTCGGAATACAGGATTATTTTCTCCGGGTGAATCCGGCATCCTATCAGGCTATGACTGCGGTGATGCTGGAAAGTGCACGGAAAGGCTATTGGAAAGCAAGCCCTGAACAGTTGAAAGCAACAGCTACACTACATGCACAAATAACCCGTGAGAAGGGTGCCGCCTGCACGGAGTTTGTATGCGACAATGCCAAATTACAGTCGTTCGTTGCAGATAATCTGGATGTGAAAGAAAAACAGGAATTCAATCAGGATATGAAAGCAATATATGAAGCCGCTTCGGCCAATGGAAAAGATGTAGTATTGAAAGAAAAGAAGCTGACACCGGAACAGGTAGCGCAGAAACGTACTACAAACGGATTAGTGATTGGAGGCGTGGTACTGGTGGTGTTCATTGGACTGGTTGCATTAATTAAAAGAAGGAAAAGTAAATAACTTCATAATGATTAGTGTTTAGTGATAAGTGATTAGCACCATGCGGAATATATCGCAACCCACTAATCACTTATCACTAAACACTAATCACTACAGAGCTACACTTCGACAAATTACCTATTTATAGAATACAAAATACACCGCAAGTACCAGACAAATGAATGCCGCAAAATGATTCCAATGCAGACTTTCGCCCTTGAAAAGAACCGTAGTAAATACCGTGAAAATGATGAGTGTAATCACTTCCTGAATAATCTTTAATTGTATCAGCGAGAAAGGCCCACCATTACCAATAAACCCGATACGATTGGCTGGAACCAAACAAAAATATTCCGCAAGAGCGATGCTCCATGAAAATAAGATTATGGCGTAAAGCGGCCAATTAGTGATCACTTTCATATCTTGCAACTTCAGATGACCATACCATGCAAAAGTCATAAAGACATTAGACACTATTAAAAGCAGAATCGTATAAAGACCTTTCATTTCAGTGATGAATATTTAAGGGGTGATTAATCTAAATTATCAATTTTCTGAGGAAGAAGTTCCTCCTGAACATTTGCCATACTTCCCCAAAGACTATAGCGAGCTTCCGGGTTCATAGCTTCCAACTGATGTAGAATATCCTTCATATTACTACGATGGGATTGCGCCTCATAAGGACAATTCTTCACCTGCTTACGATACCCTCTTATTTGGGCCAGTTCCAGCAAATCAGCCTCATGTACCAAACACATCGGCCGAATAATCGTCATATCAAATTTCTTCATTACCAGACGGGGCGGCATGGAACTGAATGCCCCCTGAAAAGTGATATTCATCAATAGCGTTTCCAGAATATCATCCATATGATGTCCCAATGCTATCTTGTTGCATCCCTGCTCTTTAGCCACCGTGAACAAGGCCTTGCGCCTATTCCATGAACAAAGGAAACAAGGTGATTTGCGTGTATCTGTACTTGCATCAAATTCCGTTTCATATAATACAAAAGGGATTCCCCATGACTCTACATACTCACGAAGATATGCCAGGTCACTCTGATACGGAATATTCTTCATCACTACATGGACGGCAACCACCGCAAACCTGGGCTTAAAAATTCGGGCGCGTCTTGCCAATAGCTCCACTAATGCCAAAGAATCTTTGCCACCTGAAAGCCCGATAAGGATCTTATCCCCATCCTCTATCAGACCATATTCTACCAGTCCTTTACTAAACCGCTTTTCAATGCGGCGGACGGTTTTCTCTTCTTCGGTGAATTGAGCCATAATACTACATAAGATTTGCGGTTGCAAAAGTAAGAGAAAAGAATGATTTAAAGAAGAATTAACATAATAGAATAACGGAAATCAGCATTATTCCCGATTAATTTGTATTTTTGAACATTCGAATTTGTAAGTTGGATGACTAGCATGAAAAAGAGATATATTTTACTCCTTCTATTTTGTCTCACATTAGTCGGTGTATCGGCACAGACGTTGGAGGAAGCAAGAGCTTTCTACAATCAAGGGCAATACGAGAAAGCCAAACCGATTTTCCAAAAACTCGTAAAGACACAACCGGCAAATGGAAATTATAACTTATGGTACGGCGTATGTTGCCTGGAAACAGGAGAGCCTGAAGTAGCCTTGAAATATCTGGAAACCGCCGTAAAAAGACGGGTGCCCAGCGGACAACTCTATCTGGCGCAAAATTACAATGACCTGTATCGCTTTGAAGATGCCATCAAATGCTACGAAGACTACATCAGCGACCTGGCCAAACGGAAAAGGCCGACCGCAGAAGCCGAAAAGCTATTGGAGAAAAGTAAAGCCAATTTCCGCATGTTGAAAGGGGTTGAAGAAGTTTGCATTATCGATAGCATCGTAATAGACAAAAGCCGTTTTCTGGAAGCTTATAAAATCAGCCCTGAGTCCGGTAAACTATTCATGTACAATGATTTCTTCCAGAATGAGGCAGAAGTTGAGGCTACCGTATATGAAACAGAACTCGGTAATAAGATTTATTATGGTGAGCGCCAACCGGATGGTAAACTCAGCATCCTCTCGCGTAACAAAATGCAGGGCGAATGGGGCAAAGGTAGCTTGCTACCCGGTAGTATAAATGATTCCATCAATGCCAACTATCCGTATGTATTGACAGATGGCATCACCATCTATTATGCCGCGGATGGTGAAAATTCGATAGGTGGTTACGACATATTCGTCACCCGTTACAATACCAACACGAACACCTACCTCACTCCGGAAAATGTGGGTATGCCGTTCAACTCTCCCTATAATGACTATATGTTCGTTATCGACGAATATAATAATCTCGGATGGTTTGCCTCCGACCGTTACCAGCCGGAAGGAAAAGTTTGCATCTATGTATTCATTCCAAATTCTTCCAAAAGGGTATATAATTATGAAGCAATGGACCCGAAAAAAGCAATCGGACTTGCCCGGATTCATTCTCTGAAAGATACGTGGACAGATCAGGATGCCGTAGCCGATGCCAAACATCGACTACAAGCCGCATTCGATGAAAAGCCACAAACCACGAAAAGTCATGAGTTTGAGTTTGTAATCGATGACCAGAATACTTATTATCAACAAAGTGATTTCAAATCTCCTCAGGCCAAAAACCTGTTCGGCAAATACCTCCAATTAGAAAAGGCTTTCAAAGAGCAGCAAAACAAGTTGGAAGAGCAACGTTCCTTGTACTCCCGTGCCAAGGAAAGCGATAAAGCCAAACTGGCTCCCGCCATACTCGACCTGGAAAAGCAGATACAACAATTATCAGGTGAATTGGAGAAGGCCGCCATTGAAGTGCGTAATACAGAAAAACAATCCTTTAAATAGAAAACTATGGACATACTTATCATCATTGTACTCATTGTTGCGGCAGTTATCCTGTTCTTGGTAGAACTGTTCGTCATCCCGGGCATCAGCATAGCCGGAATTCTGGCCGGAACTTGCATGATCTATGCCAACTACTATGCCTTTGCCTATCTGGGTACAACGGCTGGTTTCATCACGCTCGGTGTATCGGCAATAGCCTGCATAGGCTCATTGATACTCTTCATGCGCTCCAAGACCTTGGATAAAGTGGCGTTGAAGAAGAATATCACATCGAAGGTGGACCGTACGGCCGCGGATCAAGTAAAAGTAGGCGATACGGGTGTGGCCATTACACGCCTGGCACTGATCGGCAATGCCGAAATAGACGGCAACATCGTGGAAGTGAAATCCATGGACGGATTCCTGAATGAAAAAACCCCTATCATTGTAAACCGTATTACGGACGGCGTTATCATGGTAGAAAAGAAAAAAGACTAATATTCACACTTAATATCTTATAAATCATGAACGTAGACACTATGTACCTAACTGCCTTTCTTGTGATAGGAGGCATTATCTTCATCGTACTGTTCTTCCACTATGTTCCTTTCTTCCTATGGTTGTCCGCCAAAGTTTCGGGAGTCAGGATTTCATTGGTGCAATTGTTTTTAATGCGTATCCGTAACGTACCTCCCTACATCATTGTACCGGGTATGATTGAAGCACACAAAGCCGGATTGAGCAACATTACCCGCGACGAGCTGGAAGCTCACTACCTGGCCGGTGGACATGTAGAAAGAGTGGTGCACGCCTTGGTATCCGCCTCTAAAGCTAATATTGAATTATCCTTCCAGATGGCTACCGCAATCGACCTTGCCGGGCGTGATGTGTTCGAAGCCGTTCAGATGTCGGTAAACCCGAAGGTGATCGATACTCCTCCGGTGACCGCCGTAGCAAAAGATGGTATCCAGTTGATAGCCAAAGCCCGTGTAACGGTACGCGCCAATATCCGCCAGTTGGTGGGTGGTGCCGGTGAAGACACTATTCTGGCCCGTGTAGGCGAAGGTATCGTATCTTCCATCGGTTCATCCGAAAACCACAAGTCAGTATTGGAAAACCCGGATTCAATCTCCAAACTTGTGCTCCGCAAGGGTCTGGATGCCGGTACGGCTTTCGAGATTCTGTCGATCGACATCGCCGACATCGACGTGGGCAAGAATATCGGCGCTTTCCTGCAAATGGATCAGGCTAATGCCGACAAGAACATCGCGCAGGCCAAGGCCGAGGAAAAGCGCGCGATGGCCGTCGCTCTGGAACAGGAGATGATCGCTAAGGCTCAGGAGGCGCGCGCCAGGGTGATCGAAGCGGAGGCGGAGATTCCGATGGCGATCGCCGAAGCTTTCCGCAACGGCAATCTGGGCGTTATGGATTATTACAAGTTTCAGAACATTCAGGCCGATACCCGGATGCGGGAAGGAATAGTCAAGCCTGAAAAGAAATAGTTTTTCGATCTGTCGTACAAAGCGTTCCGGAACCGTCGGTTCCGGAACGCTTTGTTTCTTCGCTCGTATGTCCGCGAAAACCGCTCTCATACATAAGCCGTTCTTTTTTCGGATGTCGGCAGTTTTCGTTACGAACGATCCGGTGCCGATCGCCATGAAAAAGCCGCTGCCTTGCTGTACGGCGTGGAGCATCGGAAACGGCCGATCGGATACGTGAACGGGTTTTTCGTTTTTCAAAGGGCTCTGCCTTCGTCCGGCGTTTTACCGGGAAGATACGGACCGCTCGGCGCGGACGGCTCAGCGGGTTTTCCGGAGTCGGGATTCCCCTACCGGTTTTCGAAGGCATAGGCCGCGGCCCGGTTCAGTCGTTCGTTGAAGTCGAAGGTTTTCTTGAAGTCGGCCGCCGCCTTCCGCGCTAGGTCGGGCTGCAGCATGTAGTCTTCGTCGACGAATTTCTCGAGATAGAAATCCTTCAGCTTCAAATAGTCCGAATATGCGCCTTCCGCAGTGAATCCTGCGGGGAATTTCTTGAGCTTGTTGCCCTGATACAGGCGGAATCCTTTGGCTCGTTTGACCGAGGCCTCGAACGCCGCTCCGTTGTCGAGTATTTCCTCCCGTATGCTTTCGAGCACGTCCCGGTCCGGCATATAGATTCCGGCCGACAGCAGATAGCCGCCCGGAGCGTCGCTCTGCGGCTCGACGTGGAAATAATAGCCCGCAAATCCCGACTTTTTGCCTCCCCGGCAAACGTATGCTCCCATGTGGGTCTTGTAAGGGGTCTTGTCGGCGCTGAAGCGTGTGTCGCGATAAATCCGGTAGGTACAATCTTTTGCGGCGAGCCCCTGCACGGAGGAATCGAATCGGGCGATGCCGGCGATCAGCTCCTCGACGAAGGCGGCGAATTGCGATTGCGCGTCACGGTACCACGACTTGTTGGCCTCGAACCAGGTCCGGTCGTTGTGGAGTCGCAACTGCTTGAGAAATTCTATAATGTTTTGCATGGCGAACCTCGCGTTGTTTTTTACAAACATAGCGATTATTCGTCGGTTGTCATGAATGAAGCAGGGAAACGAGCGATTTTAGAAAAATATGGGAGAAATTGCGGCAAGTTTTTATACTTTTATATATTCGTTTCACGCGCATTGCGGCGCCCGGATAGGCCGAAGGCTCAGGTTCCGCACAGTCGAAAAACATAGGACACAGATATGAATGTCAGGATAGAAGAAAGCTGGCGCCGCTGCTTGCAGCCCGAGTTCGACAGTCCCTATTTCGCCGAGCTGGCCGAGTTCGTACGGCACGAGTATGCGAGCTGCACGGTTTATCCTCCGCGCGGCGAATATTCCATGCGTTCGACAGTTGCCCTTTCGACCGCGTCAGGGCGGTTATCATCGGGCAGGACCCCTATCACGAGCCCGGGCAGTATTACGGGCTGTGTTTCTCGGTGCTCGACGGCGTGCCGTTCCCGCCTTCGCTGGTCAACATATTCCGAGAGATCGAGAGCGATCTGGGCAAGCCGTTTCCCTCTTCGGGCCGATTGGAGCGCTGGGCCGATCAGGGTGTTCTGCTGATCAACGCGATTCTGACCGTGCGGGCTCATCAGACCGGATCGCACCGAGGCCGCGGTTGGGAAAGGTTCACCGATGCTGTGATCCGGGAACTGAACGAGCGTAAGGAGCATCTCGTCTTTATGCTGTGGGGCGCCTATGCCCAGAAAAAGGGCGCGTTTATCGACCGTTCCCGTCATTGCGTGCTGACGGCACCCCACCCTTCGCCTCTGTCTGCCGACCGGGGATTTTTCGGCTGCCGGCACTTCAGCAGGGCGAACGCTTATCTGCGCGATCACGGAATCGCTGAAATCGATTGGTGACGGACAGAACGATCGTAGAGGCGGAACGGTCTGCGAACGGAAGCGGGCGAGAGAGGCCCGACGGTTTATCTGTGTGCAGCGATTGGGCGAATCGTTCTGTCGAGTTGGCTGGGCGGACGGGTGTGCATTGGCAGGAAGGGATGTTCGTTTGTCGTCATATTTCAAAATTTATAAAGTGAATCGATATGAAAGTTGGGATTATCCGGTGTATGCAGACGGAAGATTTTTGCCCGGGAACGACCGATTTCAAAATGATTAGAGAAAGAAAGGGTGTTTTCGAGGGAATAACCAGGACATAGATATTGTCGGTTTTTGCAATTGCGGGGGATGCCCTGCGAAGAAATCGGTGTTACGGGCAAGGGAGCTTGTTCGGAGAGGCGCCGACACGATCGTTTTCGCTTCGTGCATTCAGAAAGGTACGCCGCTGGGTTATCCGTGTCCCTTTGCCAAGAAAATGAAAACTCTGATCGAACGCGACCTGCCCGAAGGTATCCGTTTTTTGGATTACACTCATGAGGCACCTCCGGAGATGTAGAGGTCTCTGCAGGTTTTCTTGCGTCGTCCATCGCCGAAGTCCTATGGGACGAGTGCGGTACAGCCGATGACCGTATAAAAGATTTCCCCTGCTCTCAACGAACAGGGGAAATCCGTGACGATCGTATCGTCGATCGGAGAAGCTTTACTCCCACTCGATCGTTGCGGGCGGTTTCGAGCTGATATCGTAGACGACGCGGTTGATATCTTTCGCGCGGTTATTGATGTCGTTGGACATTTTCGCGAGGAAATCGTAGGGCAGATGGACCCAGTCGGCCGTCATGCCGTCCGTCGAAGTGACGGCGCGCAGCGCGACGCAGCTTTCGTAGGTCCGCTCGTCGCCCATCACGCCTACGGACTGGACCGGCAGCAGCATCACTCCTGCCTGCCATACCTGGTCGTACAGGCCGTATTCTTTCAGTCCGTCGATGAATATCTTGTCGGCTTCCTGCAGGATGCGTACCTTTTCGGCCGTCACTTCGCCGAGCCGAAAAAGCGTTCGACGGGCAGTCCGGCTACGAACTCCTCGATCCGCTCCGGCGGGG
>ERZ791618.651-NODE-651-length-15414-cov-6.009309_pt1 | contig 15414 bp, 19 predicted proteins | sample MGYA00510059_ERZ791618 | MGnify/ENA primary metagenome ERZ791618 (study PRJEB30046, sample SAMN00715159) | human gut metagenome | study: EMG produced TPA metagenomics assembly of the A metagenome-wide association study of gut microbiota in type 2...
TGTAGGAAAGACACACTTTTTCTTACACGCATATTACTTGATTAACAAAGTTAATTATTTCCGCCACGCGCTCGTCGTTCCGGCTCGCGCTGTCCATCCGGCGGCATACGCTAAGCGTATTGTGTAAGTTGGTTTCACATGAAACAAAAATGACAGAATACACATTTCTATAGTAGAAAAATTTTCTAGAAAAAATTCTAGAAAAACTATTGATTTTTATAAAAAATCTGGTATAATGAATTATAGAAACAAGGAAAACAGTACAACCGAAAAGGAGAGAACAATGATGAAAAAAGAACAGTACACAGTAGTAGCTTTTCAGCATGGTGAACTTATTAGAAATGAGCATTATAGTAAATTTGAAGATGCTCGTAAACGTGTAACTCAAATTGAAAGAGAAGCACACAAGTCGCACTCTTTATTGAACGTTGTCTTATTTGAAGATAACGTAAAGATACTCGAAAGATTTTTCGGGTAATTATGAACCGCTGACCTATCGGCACTACGGGGAGAAGGAGGAATAAAATGACAACATCAGAAATGAAAGAAAATTTAGCGAAGAAATGTAAAGATTCGTGGGAAATGTATAAAATTTATAGAATAGTATTCGGCACGGGTAGCGTGCAAGCAGAAAAGATGCAGACTGCATGGGTTAATTATAACTCTTTATATAGGGAGTTTTTTGGAGAAGAAGTTGACTATTAATTAAATTTGCTGTGCTATCGGAGTAAACGGGCAGAAAGGAAAGTTTCTATGAATGCTTTAGATTTAGAAAAATTGTATACCGTACCCGCAAAAATGGAGGATATTCCCTTATATGTAAAGGCGGAAGATATTGACGGGAATATTCATATTTACGCGTACGATCATGCGTCTTTGACAAATGGCTACGTTAAGAAGAATACTTTCTGCAAGCCATTTCCCTATAAAGGTAATTTTGGAGAGGGGTTTACTGTAAAATTGCATAATAATCTTTCTACACGTTATGCGTTGAAAGCTTATTATATCGAAGTTTCTCACCGTGCTGTTTGTGCCGCGAATGATAATTGTACCATGTGTCCATTATATTCAAAAGCAGGCTCAGAAGAACAGTGTTATTATTAAGGGGGTGCGAATAAATGCCGCAGTCGAAAGATTATTCTATCTACCAGGAACTCGATCTCTCCCTTGAACAGATCAAACGCGAACTCCCACGTGTGGCGCAGGCGGCTAATAGCCGTCTTGCCAAACTGGAAAAAATTCACGCGCGCGATCAATGGGAGTACGGGCGCGTAAAAGAATTTTTTGCGTCACAGGGAAGAGAAAAAAACCGTTTCTTAAAAGGAGTAAAGCGGTCGGATGCATCCATTCGGCAGGAATGGGATACCATGATCGCGTTTTTGACTTCACCGGAAACCACCTTGCAAGGATACCGGATTGCTGAGTTGCAAAGGCGTTTTGACAAGTCGAAGAATAAAATTGATGGAGAAGTAACAGAAGATAATTACAAAGACTTGTATCGTTTTCTTACCTCCAATATATACAAAAAGAATCTGAGAAAGCAAGTGGCGTCTGATCAGATTATTGATGATTTTATTTCGAAATTGAATGATCGCGGAATTGAGTTCGAAGATATTTTGGAAGAATATGAAGACTTTCTGGATGGATATATCACGGAAGAAGAACTCTTTGCGAAAAACAGAACAAAATTAAAGTAGGTGGAAATATGTATGAAGTGGGAGTACCGATACAAGTAAATGGAACAGAAACTACAGCAATAGAAACTGTGTATTCATGTAATGATTTTCCATTTTCCGATTTTCAGACCTTGCGCGAATGCCGTAAGCGCGGAATAAAGAAAAATCCTGTAGTATACTATGATGCGGAAATGGCGTTTGATATCGAAACAACTACTTTAGAAAAACTCGATTATGAACGCTATAATAAAACGGGCGAAAAAGTAGTAAAAGGAACCGCTTTTCTGTATCAATGGCAGTTTTGCATTAAAGATAAAGTGTGCTTCGGTCGCACATGGAACGAGTTTCTTTCATTCTGCGAAAAACTGCATTTGTATTTGAAAACTTCTGATACGAAACGCGCTGTAGTATACGTTCATAATTTATCGTATGAATTTCAGTTCATGAAAGATTTCATTGAATTTGATGAAATTTTTGCCCGTGACGCACATAAAGTAATGAAATGTTACTCACACCGATATGGAATTGAATTTAGATGTTCTTATTTCCTTAGCAATATGTCACTCTCAAAATTCTGTGAAAACAGCGAGGGCGTGATACATTACAAACTCGTGGACACCTACGACTACAAAAAGTTACGCACACCGTCAACTGAATTAACTGAGATTGAGCAAGGTTACTGCTACAACGATGTTCGCGGCTTGTGTGAATGCATCCGCGCCTTACGAAAAGAGGATAATCTAGCAGAAATCCCCCTTACCTCAACTGGCTACGTCCGCCGAGAATTCCGCCGTGCCATGCAGGCAGATAGCGGTTATTATCCGGGAGTATTTGCCGATCTGGCTTTGACGTTACCGCAGTACCAACTCTGTAAAGACGCGTTCCGCGGCGGCAACACGCACGCCAACCGCATCCACGCGGGACACACGATCACCGCGAAAAAAGGGGAAAACGCAATCGTAATGGGAAGCATGGATATTTCCAGTAGCTACCCCGCGCAGATAGCAATGGGTTACTATCCCATGAGTGCGTTTCGGGCGGTTGAGATCAAAACGCAGGGACAGTTTGACAACTTGTGTGCTACACGTTGTGTTATCATGCGGGTACAATTTGACAACTTGCGTATTAAAGAAAATATCCCAGTCCCGTATATCCCGCTGTCAAAGTGTCAGAAGCACGGGAAAGATTGTGTGATTGATAATGGACGCGTATTGTCTATTGATTGCTGTGAAATAGCAATGACGGAAATTGACTTGTCGATCATAAAAAATCAATACGACTATGATTTCTTTACCGTCTCGGAGTGCTACGTAGCCGCGCGCGGAAAGTTACCGGATAGTATGCGGACAACGATGATGTCATTTTTTATCGCAAAAAGCCAGTTAAAAGGAAACCCCGATAAAGTCTATGAATATATGAAATCTAAGAATAAGTTAAACAGCACGTTCGGAATGTGTGTGACCGATCTTCTACAAGATGAATGGGCAATGGATACTTTTTCGGGAGAATGGCATCGGGAGAAAGCAGATGCGGAAAAAGCACTGAAAACGTATTATGAAAGCAAGAACAGCTTTTTGCACTACCAGTGGGGAATCTATGTAACCGCCCACGCAAGAAAACAGTTACAAGATATGCTAGACGTGGTGGGGATGGATGTTGTGTATTGCGACACCGATAGCATTAAGTTTCTGCATCCGGAAGCGCACATTCCGGAGTTTGAGGAAAAGAATAAGATACTTGCCAAACGTGCAATCGAAAACGATATCCATGCATTTTGTGACGTTGGCGAGAACCGTTACATTCTCGGCGTTTGGGATATGGATGACCTCTATATCCAATTTAAAACCCTTGGCGCGAAAAAATACTGTGGCGTGGAATTGGACGAAAAAGCGGCGAAATCTGGAAAAGACCCCGTGCGTTTTACTTCTACAGTCGCTGGCATGAACAAGAAACTTGGAGCGGAAAACTTAAAGTGCTGTAATAATTTCCGGCTCTGCCGCCGGATGGAAAACGTTGGTAGAACGATCAGTTGCTTTAACAATACAAAACCGCATTACATCAAAGTAAACGGAGAAGAAATATTAACTGCAAGTAATATAGGAATCATTGATACCACTTATACCTTAGGTGTATCGAATGAATATTATGAAGTGTTGGTAAACTCTCAAGACGGAGTGTTACCGGAATAGGAGACGATATGAGATATTTTGTATTTTTTATGTTTTTAGTATTATCAACGATATGGGCGTTACATGAAGAAGAACTCGACCTTGCTATTTTGCTTTTATTTTTGGATATTTCCTTTATTTTTCTCTTTTAAGTATTGACTTTCTGTTAGAACAGTGCTATTATAATACTTGTAAGAACAAATAACCACATAAAGAAAAGGAGAAAAAAAATGGTTAGAACAAAAATTGAAAAATTTATCTACTCTGTCATTGACAGAAACACAAAACAGGTGATCAGCTCTTTTGAGAATACAGAAGAACTGAAATCGCAGAAAGCAAAAACCGCCGCTGTTACTGCCGCTGGTTTTCCGGAGGATTCCATCTGCGTATTAACCGATACCGTATCCGCCCGCTACGAGATGCCGGACGAACAGTTTTTTGCAGAAGCAAAAAGACTTGACTAAGCACACCTAACTTATTAAAAAGGAAAAAAAATCATGAGTAAAGCAAAAATGAAATTGAAAAATGTAACCGTAAAATATGCGAACGAAGAGGACGGAAAAAGCGTTCTTTCCGCTTCGATCACAGCAGATCAGCAGAAAGCAATCTTTGAAAAAATCATTTCCGAGTTTGGCGAAGATGCCGCCGCAGAAGCAAAATGGATTCCGGCAAAAGAAACCGATGAAGCTGGTCTTTACGTAAAAGCGCAGACCAACTATAAAGTAGATTTTTACGAGGACGGCGTAGAGAGCGACACCGTTTCAAGTGTTGCCGAACTGGGCAAGGGAGCTGTCGTTGACCTGTTCATTTCCATCGGAGAAAGCAAGTTCCGCCGCGACAAGGGATTCACAGCTTACCTTTCTGCCGTGAACATCCATAAGTTCGGAGATACCGAAAAGTTTAACCCGTTTCTTGACTAATCATCATGACATGGGTACGTGCTCCGACTGGTGAACGGTGAATCGTGTATATTTTATAGTTTACATATCTTGTGTGAGATAAATTCCATACGTGTAAGAGAGCTACGTTTTCCAGCGTAGCTCTTTTTATACTTAGCGTAGCTCTGCCGCCCTCTGCCGTCCATCCGCAGTCAAAACGTGCGATTATCGTGCGATTAACGTGAGATTGCATGCAGTTTTGCTGGCGGGGAACTGGCGGTTAACATAGATTATGCGGGACGCGGTGCGCGGGTTGTGGAAATGCTAGAAAGGAGGAAGTGAAACAAAATGTTTCACGTGAAACAATGATTTTTTGGAATGATATCAAATGGGAAAAACTTTTTGCAGATTATGGCGTGAAATTTGAATCGGTATCGGATGATGGAAAGCCGATTCAGTATTACAACCCGATACGGTTGTTTACGGAGCCGGACGTGGACGGGGAGTTCGCAGGCGTGGCAATTACGTGTTCTAACCGTAGTGCCGGAAAGACCAGTGCGTTTGCCGCGGCGAGTTGTATCTTGTGCAAAGAGTATGGTTTGCAGACCGGATGGATTTTTCGGACAAAAGGGGAAATGACGGGAGCGGCGGCGATGTATGCCGATATGCTACAACAATATCCAAAATTAGGTAGTGTGATTACCTATAAAAATCTAGATAAAAATGGAAATGTGGTGCGATATTTTCTAGACGGTGAGCCGTTCGGATGCGCGTTTAGTTTTGCAAGTAAAATGGACAGCGTGAAAAAATTATCTCCATATTTTAGGGACGTTTATTTTTTATTTTTTGACGAATTTTGCACGGAGCAAGGTAAATACTTTCCGCATGAGAGTGAAATCATGCAATCATTATTAATAACGATCAGCCGTGGAAACGGAAGTCAGTCCCGATGGTTTAAGCTCGTGATGGCATCAAATAATATATCGTTACTCAATCCTTATTTTGTTTTTTTCGGCATCCACAGACGATACCAGAAAGACACCAAAATGATGCATGGAAGTGGGTTTGTCTGCGAATTTACACATAATGACAGCGCAAGTAAGGCAATGTTGAATAACCCGGCTCTGAAAGCATTCCGCGGCGGACACTATCTGCAAACAATGAGCGTAGGAGATCAGATGCTAATTGATGATGCTGTATTTGTGCAGAAACCGACCGGACGGTCGAGGTATCTGTTTACCATTCAGCACAACGGAAAAAGTTATGGCGTTTATGATTATTACGAAGACGGTTATATTTATATTACACATAAAAGCAACCCGTCTTGTACTTACATTGCTGTTTTTCGTGACGGAGATCACACACAGCATACAGTTATGCTAGATCACTACGATTATTTATTTGTAAGGCTATTAGAAGCGTACCAAAAAGCATACTTGCGATTTGATGATCTTGACAGCAAAGATATGGCACTTGAGTTGCTGGGGATTGATCTTTATAAATAGTCCGCGTGGGACGGAACATATACTTGACAGACGGACAGAAAAGAGGTATCATGAAAATACGGGGAAACCTTTTCAGAGGGGTTGCCACGGTTGAGTAAACCGCCCTGTCCTTGGCAGGTCAAAAGGTTTCCTTGTTTTAATGGACAGGAAGAAAGGAGCAAAGATGGCAAGTATCGTTTTTAATATGATTGTCGGAATGATGAAAAAAGAAAATGCTTATATTGCTTATACGGTACGCTATAAAGGGGACGAAAAAGACACGTTGATCATTGTCCCTCATGAAAATTACGAGTCTCACATCCGGTATTTGTGGGATTTCTTTTTCATGGATGGCAACGCGTATAACAGTAAATCGCCAGTCCGCTTCATTCATAATTTTATTATGTGTGATAAATTAAGTGAAATTGAGGACTGGTTGAAATGGAATGATAAGGATGTGGACGAATGGATGTGACAATGGTTACGCAGTTAGTTGGAAGTCTCGGTTTTCCAATCGTTTGTTGCGGCGCGCTGTTTTGGTATCTTGTCAAAGAGAAAGACGCACACAAGGAAGAAATGGAAGAATTACGGAAAAGTGTAGAAGCGAATACAACCGCGATTAATTCGCTTTGCCAGCACTTAGGAGGTGGAAAGAATGAGTAAAATCGAAAACGCAGTTGCATGGGCGGAACAGATCGCCGCCGATAATCGACACGGTTACTCTCAGGTACATCGGAACGGTCCCGATTATGATTGTTCATCATTTGTCGGAACGGCACTTGCGAACGCTGGTTTTCCGGTCAGCATTTACAGTACCACAAGAAATCTCGGCGAACAGTTGGAAAACGCTGGTTTCGTAAAATGTGGCAAACCGTGGAAACGCGGTGATATCCACCTTGCGGCAGGGCATCATGTAACGATGTCGGTTGACGCGAACCGCATCGTTCACGCCAGCCAGTCCGAAAACGGCGGGATTGATGGTCAGACGGGAGATCAGACCGGAAAGGAAATCTGTGTACGGTCTTATTACGATATTCCGTCTGAAAATACCGTTCACTATCGGTATGCAGGAGCCGTCGACGAAAAGCCGCATAACGTCATTGAAAGTTGCGTCAAGACAGAATCCGCACGTAGTTTTGACCGAAGAATCGCCGGAGCGTATCATACCCACGATCGCTACAATCTGCGCGTTGGCGCAGGGATGGATAAAACAGTCATTTTAACGTTGCCGACCGGAACCAGTGTTAGAAACTACGGGTATTATACCGGAGAATGGTATCTTGTGAAAGCTATCGTTAATGGAATTGTCTATACCGGATATGTAGCAAAAGAGGGTCTGACACGTGGCTGATCTGACGCTTGCTTACAACACTTGTATCGAAATTTGTAATGCACCGAACGTTGGTTACTCACAAACTTATCGCGAGGGGCAAACGGTCGGAGGTATTACGTACTATGATTGTTCGTCCCTCATGAGTTATTGTTGTACAGTAGGTGGTTTTTTGGCAAGAAACCCGTGGTTTACAACTCGTAGCATGGATGGGTATCTGATCGGCGCGGGATTCCAGAAAGGAACCGCAAACCAGCCTTGGAAAAAAGGCGATATTTTGTGGCGTTCCGGGCATACCGAAATGGTATATGACCCGGCAGACGGCGGCGGATATAGCATGGGAGCGCACACAGACAGCTACCCGCTGGAAAGACAGGTATCCATTAATACGTTTGTGTCTCCCTATAGCGCGTGGACGTATCTTTATCGGTATCCGGTTGAGATACAAAGCGGTATCAGCCAGTATGTAATTGCCGCCATCTGTGGCAACTTCTGGCAGGAGTCAACCATCAATCCTGGATTGTGGCAAGGCACGATTGTCGGCTCGCCCGGTTATGGTTTAGGACAGTGGACAGATAATGCGGAAACCGACCGCCGGACTAAATTATTCAACTGGTTGGACGCGAACGGGTACAGCCGGGACGATGGAAACGCACAGTTAGAATATCTTATTTATGAAAACGTCTGGTATTCCGTCGGAGCCGCCAGTGCTTACGAAAATCTGCAAGCGTTTTTGCACAGTGACAGTACCGATCTAGACGCACTGACAGCCGCCTACATGAAAGGCTGGGAGGGAATTAGTGACGATGGAACGCTAGCTTTCCGGCAGGAAAAAGCACATGCGTGTTTCAATTTTATTTCGGAACACGCGAAAGATTCTGCAATTACCGGATGGATTGTTGGGAATCGGTATTTATCTGATTCCGAACGTTTGAACAACGCGGTGATGGTATATCGGTACTTGTCAACTGGACAACCCGAGCCGCCTGAGCCGTCCCATCCCATGAAACCAAAAAGGCATAAAATGCCTATCTGGTTATATCCCAATTTAAAAAGGAGGTTTTAAAATGACACTTGAAGAGTATTGGACAGAAATTGTAGCCGATATTGGAAACATTGAAACGCATGGCGATGCGATTGCCGCCATCAGCGAAAAAATCAAAACAGAAGATACCGACATCGGAGCTCTGATGTCAGAACGTGACGCGCTGGTCGCAGAACGGGACGAACTGAAAGGAAAGTATGATGCCGCCGTTGCTGAAATCAAAAGCCGCTGGTCTGATCTTTCCCACGGCGGAAGTATCACAAAAGTAACCGAGTTTGGCGGAAAAGTGCCGGAAGCAGAAGACACCGCAACAAGTATCAATGATCTTGATATGTCTCAGCTCATCATGAGCGGAAAAGGAGAGTAACAATGGCAAAACTTGACCTGACAAATATTAACGTGCTGAACGCCGTTCGGCAGACGATGAGTGTTGATTACCGTGACAGAGTTCCTGTGGCAACGCGAGAAAATATTGCCGATATTGCGAAAACATTAACCGACCCTTACAATCCGATGGCGCGGAACGAACTGGTTCCTGCGCTGGTAAATCTGATTGCCAGCCAATCCATCAGTACCGAAGCGTTCCGAAATCCTCTGCGTGTGCTGAACAGTAACGCTATGCCGTATGGAAACGGAGAACAGGAAGTCTACGTAAATTTTGCACAGGGTTACGCGCACGATGCCAATATCAGCATCGAAGATGCGACCGCCATTTATGACAGCTACATTATGGCGCTGTATCATGTAATCAATTTTAATAACGATTATCCGGTAACGATCTGGTTTGAGGATATGCGCGGCGCGTTTCTCGATGATTACGGACTCAGAAGTCTAGTGCAGGCAAAAGTGGAGAGTGTCGTTTCCGCTTGTAACTGGGATGAGTTTACCACGGCAAAAGAACTGATTGCATCTGCAAAGCGCGCGGGTCAGATTTATCCGGTACACGTAGACACGGTTACTGACCAGGCGAGTGCCAATGCGCTTGCAAAACAGATTCAGTCTTATATTGATAAAATTCAGTTTCCGAACCCACTGTACAACTTTGCAGGCGCGACATCGGCGGCAAAAGAAGATACCATTCTTCTGTTCGTTGACCCGGATACGAAAGCCGCTATGAATGTTGACAGCTACGCAAGTGCGTACAATCTGGACAGGATGATTCCGAAAGCACAGCAGGTACTCATTGACAACTTTAACGATGCAGAAGGTATTGTGGCTGTTCTTGTAGATAAGCGGTTCTTCAAAATCCGCGAACAGTACCGCATGATGGTGCAGGATAATGTTAACCGCGGTTTACGTTGGAACAGCACGTATACGGTGAAAGAGATGTTCTCTTACTCTCTGTTTTATCCGGTTATCGTGTTTACAACCGAGAATGTTCTTGTTTCTTCCATTACAGCAAGTGACGTAGGACTGGTGAAAGCCGGAACAGATGTGGACTTTGGCGGCAGTTTTTCTGTTACTTCTACTGGGGTAGCTGATAAAGCGATTGATGTGAAAGTAGAGGGCAACTCTTCTGCCGATACGTTTGTTATTCCGGGTACAACAATTCTTCGAATTGCAAAAGATGAAAAGAATTTGAAACTGAAAGCAAATAAAACAGAGAGCGTGCGGGTTGTGATTACCAGTCGGTACGACTCTTCCAAAACGGCAACCATTTACTTTACGACCGATTAAGTAAGAGGGTGGAAACATGGATAATTTCATTCCGATGCCGCCACAGGAAGATGTGGCGGCGGTTTCCCCGCAGACCACGGTTATTTTGGCTAGTGGTATCGAATGGGGAAATGATTACGAACACGTAAGATATTACAACGACGGAAAAGCAGGTTGTCTGGCGCACGTAAGAGAAAAAGCAATCCATACTTTTAAGCAGTCCGCGCCCGTGAGATGGGGAGAACTGACTTATAAGGGAAAAGGGAATGAGAGTGATTTTCTGAAATGCAATTATATTGCTTTTCAGAACAAACCCTATACGGAAGAATGGTATTTCGGTTTTGTGACGCGCGTAGAATGGTTGAGTGACGGAAGTTTCAAGATTTATTTCGAACCCGATCGTTTTCAGAACAGTTTTTACGATGTGGTATTACAGCCGTGCTATGTGGAGAGGGAACACGTTGCGAAAGCAGATGACGCAGTCGGGGCTAATTTAGTCCCCGAAAATCTGGAAACTGGAGAATACATTGTAAATGGTTCCGCTGGCATGGGTTTCGGATTGATGAACTATTGTCTTGTTGCAAGTGCGGACGAAAACGGGGTTGCATTAGAACCGGAATTAAATCAAAAAATCATGTCTGGTTTGACTTATTTTAACACAGTTAATTTTGATGACATGAAACAGAAAATACAGGCTTATGCAACAAACGGAAATGCTGATGCTATTGTAGCTATTTTCCAGGCTCCGCAGTTATGTTTTAAAAATTCCCCACAGGAATTTCCAATGCATTTTCCAGAAACACTGGCAGGATACACCCCAAAAAATAAAAAATTATTCCAATATCCTTTTTCGTATTTGATTGTAGATGCACATGACGGTAGCCAGTATATGTATCGACTGGAATATTTCAAAGACCAAAAAATTTCTTTTTATGGACAGGGAGTAAAGTTAAACATTCCGTCCATTTATATCAGTCCGAAAAATTACAAAAACGAACCTACTACTAACACACCCTATGGTTTTGTGTACAGCAATTTCCCGTCTTGCGCGTGGACAAATGACGCGTATCAGGCATGGCTTGCTCAGTCTCAGCCTATATGGGACTACCAGACAAAACAGCAGTATATTGATACCGGAAAAAGCGTTATTTCAACCATTGCAAATGTGTTAAGCGGAAAATTTGGAAAAGCCATCGAAAGCAGTATCGGTCAAACTGTAAGCAATTTTATGTTTGGCGAAAATATTTCTGCGCAGATGGAACAGCACGATTTAATACCGCCAACAGCAAAAGGAAGTGCTACCGGAAGTTATGTGCAAACTGCGCTTTTCAGCAATACAATTACATTAAAGACGATGTGTGTAACACCGGAAATGGCGAAAGTAATTGACGATTATTTCACGATGTACGGATATGCTACGCATAGAATCAAAGTCCCTAATATCACCGGACGTTCAAAATGGAATTTTGTAAAAACCGTAAATTGCGGATTACATGGCGCGTGTGTCACCGATGATATCAACTTTTTGCAAGCAATGTTTAACAAAGGAGTTACATTCTGGCACACAGACGATGTCGGAAACTATGGTCTTTCTAATGATTAAGGAGGTGATATCATGTATAATAACCCGTATCGGGTGAGTAACAAAGAAGTGTGGGGACAATGGGAAAACAACCCGAATACGTCACCGGAAGAAAAGATGTATTTTCGCCACTTTTTCGACAAGTTCGTAAATTTAGCATTATCACGTTATGAGTATGACGGATTGCCGGATGAGATTCCGCCGCGCATGCTCAACTCATATTTGTTATGGCAGGGAATATGTCTGTTCAAAAAAGAGCCGATCACCGGACTTTTCGGCGTTTTCGGTGTTAATCTGGTTGGGGAACCGGATATTTATGGTATCCCGACCGATTGGATTGCTTATGCTATGAATGGGCAGTATTATGAACAGACAGATAAGGAAGAAAGCGCGCTGATTTTCGCCAGACCTTTTGCCGTGCCGGAAATTCTAAGCATTATTCTGCACGCGCAGAGTTTGGCGGAGAAAAAAGCGTCAACAAGGGTAAACGTCATTCAGCAGAGGACGCCAGTTGTCATCAGCGGAGATAGCACTCAGAAGTTATCCATTGACAACTTCATTCAAAAATGGGTGAAAAACATTCCGTTTATCAAAGCAAAAAACGATCTACGAAAACAGATTCAAATTGATACGATTGATCTGAAAGTACAGCCAATTTTTAATGAACTTGATACCGCCGCGCAGAGAGAAGTAGCAGAATGTCTAGCTGATCTCGGAATCGAAGCAAGCGGCGTTGAAAAACCGGAACGGCTAGTTTCCGCGGAAACGAGTTACAACGATGGAGAAATCGAGTTGACAAGAAACGGGAATCTGGCAACCATTCAGAGAGGACTTGACGCTATTAATGATATGTATGGTCTGAACATCCATGTACGTTTTAATTCTAAGATGGTAACGCCGATTAACAGACCAGATGTGTTTGACACAACAGAAAACAACGAAAACAACATACCAGAAAACGATACGCCGGAAAGAGAGGTGGAATAATGTTTATCGGTTACAACTACGAAACAAAAACATTGACGAATACCATTGAGCAGTTGGTTATTTCCGATCATGTGATTTCGCCGCTCGAAAATCAAACCATCGACAATATGATTGAAGCCGCAGTTCCATTAATCTTCAATTTTGACTTTCCGTTTTATGTCGATGCATCCGCGCCCGAATATACAAGCGCAAAACTTGCTTTCGAAAAAACGTTCTGTTTACAGTATTTCCGCGAGCAGATCGGGTTAGAAACTGTCGGAGAATTTCAATATCATCTAAAAAAGATTCTCACACTCAATATGCCATACTATGAGCAGTTGTACCGGAGTATTACTTTTGAGTATAACCCGCTGATTACTCATAAGAGTACGCGAAAAGTAACAAGTACGAAAGATGATACACGAACTGGTGTGATCTCAGGAGACAGCACAGCAAAAAACACAACATCAGCCGATACAAATAACGACACACAAAATATTCACTCTGACAATCCGCAGATCAATTTTGCCGGAACGAATTATGCGTCTACAATGGATAGGGGACAAAATACCATCCATAACAGTGCTATGAGCAATGGAGAGAATACCACAAAAACCAACAGTAATGACACGTATCATGCAGATAATAATGATACGATTGAAGATGAGGGATTCGACGGTAGTTACTCTATAGAAATTCAGAGATTCCGAGATACCATACTTAATCTTAACAAGCGTATTTGCGATGATTGCAGAGAGTTATTCTATCAATTTTATTAAGGAGGAATAATAATGGCAGAGAAACCAACGATTCCAGATTTTCCTACGTTGCCGGATTTCGGTAAGATGATTACGCAAGCATGTGAAGTTGTAGCAAGTGTGCGGGGGATTCCGTATGATTTCAACGGGACGTTGAGTCTAGAAAATAAATTTGTTGTGCTGTTTAAGACGGTGAAAGAAATGTTTGACGCGCAGGACAATCTTGTAAAAAGTTACAAGGCGTTATATGATTTTGTCAATCAGTATTTTACCAATCTTGATCTTCAGACAGAAGTCAACAAGAAAATAGAAGAAATGAAAGACAGCGGCGAACTTCTGAATTTATTAAAACCTACTGTAAGCAATGAAGTATCAACATGGTTAACATCTAATATCACGAATCCATCCAATCCGCCGATTGATAAGTCGTTGACGGTAGAAAATGCCGCCGCGGATTCTAAAGTAGTTGGAGAAAGATTATTGAAAGATGGACTTTCATATAGTAAGCAGTTTAGTGATTCTGCATTCTATAAAGGTTCCGCAATCAGTAGTAGAACTGATGTAAATGGAACTTCATATATTTCTTTTGATAACTATAATAAGGCAGAAGCAGGCACAGATACTCATTTAATTGGAGTTACGTCTAGATTTACTATTCCAATAGACAATCCAAAAACTGACACACTAGACGTTTATTATCTAGTTGATGCAAGGGATTCCGGAATTAATGGTCAATACTCTCTTTCACTATGGTTATCTAGTGGCGTAGATTGGAATTATGCTAATGTATGCTACGGCGGAAATATTGATTTTAAAAACGGAGAAATCTCTTTGAACAAAATGACACTTCGTAAAGGTGGTTCATCTTCTGACGTTATTAAATCAGCTGTAGTAAGAATTAATAACACTTTACGTGTACCGAACACTGTTAATATCAAAATCATGCTATTCACTGATAGTACACTGTACTACTTATGGGATACTGTTAATTCCAATGTATATACAACTGATCTTTGTTTCTGGGGGAATAGCTTGACAGCAGGAGCTGGAGGGTCTGGAACAACTTATCCTAACGTTTGTGCTTCTGAATTAGGAATTACTTCTTTCAAAAATTGTGGAGTTGGCGGAGAAAATGCTAATACCATCGCTTGTAGACAGGGTGGTGATTCACTTATTCTTAAACCAGGCAACGTAAATGAATATTCTTTATCAGAATTAACAGATATTTACGGAACTCAATGCAACCCATTAAGACAAGGGTCTGGAAGTAATTCGGTTAATCCGATATACATTAACGGCGTGAAATGCACCTTGTCAATATCACAAACAAGCACAACTGATCCGAATGCTAAGTACACTATTACGGGATATAATGACAAGTTACTTGCAGAAACACCAGTCAAATTCGCCGGATGCGACATTAAATCTAAAATTACTGTTATTTTTGTTGGACAAAATGGACCGAGTCTAGCAGAAAGATTAAGCATCATTGACTCAATGATTAGTAAAATTAACGACAAATATATAGTTATGGGTCTTAGCTCAGGAAGCTCTGCCAGTAGAGCAGATGAAGAAGCACAAATGCTTAGTAAGTACGGCGTGCATTATTTTAACACAAGAAATATGCTTAGCAAGTACGGTATGTCTATAATGAATCTCACGCCAACAACCTCAGATGTGAATGAAATGAGCAAAGGAGAAGTACCGTCATCGTTACGTTCAGATTCAATTCATCTTAACGCAAATGGATACACCGCTTTAGGTAAAATGCTCGCACAAAAAATCCGTGCTTGTGGATACGTATAAAGCCTTTCTATCATAAACTATTCAATTTACACACATAATCACTCCCGCGCCGTGTCCGTCACACG
>ERZ791618.656-NODE-656-length-15353-cov-2.513335_pt1 | contig 15353 bp, 16 predicted proteins | sample MGYA00510059_ERZ791618 | MGnify/ENA primary metagenome ERZ791618 (study PRJEB30046, sample SAMN00715159) | human gut metagenome | study: EMG produced TPA metagenomics assembly of the A metagenome-wide association study of gut microbiota in type 2...
TAGCAAATATAATGCATTATTCTGAAATAATTGCTATGTTTGCGAAACAATTTGAAAGAAAAAATATGCTGATCTATAATACAACCTATCAAGTAGAAGAAGGACAGGAAGATAACTTTCTGATCTGGATTAAAGAGTTCTACTTGCCCGAAGTAGAGAAAACCGGTGCATTGCATACACCGCGTATTGTCCGCGTACTAAGCCATCGTGAAGAGGGTAGCACATGCTATTCCCTTCAGTTTGAAGTGGAAAACTCTGGTATTCTGCACCGCTGGCACATGGAGCAAGGGGTGAAGTTGAACGAAGAACTGGTTAAAATATTCCAGGATAAGGTGGTTGGCTTTCCTACATTGATGGAGGTAATAGAGTGATACAACCGGTCAAAGAAAAGATAATTTTAGGTATCGACCCTGGTACTACCATTATGGGATATGGAGTGCTGCGTGTGGTGGGGACAAAGCCTGAGATGATTGCTATGGGGATCATTGACCTGCGTAAGCTCGGTGACCATTATCTTAAACTTCGCCATATACACGAAAGGGTGTTGAGTATCATCGAGAGTTATCTGCCTGATGAACTTGCTATCGAAGCTCCCTTTTTCGGTAAGAATGTACAATCTATGTTGAAGTTGGGGCGTGCCAGGGAGTTGCTATGGCTGCTGCCCTCAGTCGTGATATCCCTATTACGGAATATGCCCCTCTTAAAATAAAAATGGCTATCACAGGAAATGGTCAGGCCTCCAAAGAGCAAGTAGCAGATATGCTGCAACGTATGCTTCATTTTGCAAAGGAAGATATGCCTACATTTATGGATGCTACGGACGGGTTGGCCGCTGCTTATTGCCATTTTCTGCAAATGGGGCGTCCCACAGTAGAGAAAGGATATCACGGATGGAAAGACTTTATAGCCAAGAATCCGGATAAAGTGAAGAAATAAGATATGATATTTAATACTTAAAACTTAAAATAACCACCATGAAACTGAATGAACTTGCCTTGATTGGAGTAGCTACGGCGACAGTTGTCAGCTGTGCCCCGACAAAGAATGAGTATGCGTCTTATGAGTTGTATCCCGTTCGTTCGGGCAGCTTGACGGAAATGGAGTATACTCCCGAAGTTACGAATTTTACATTGTGGGCGCCGACTGCTGATGAAGTACGCCTCATGCTGTTTGATGCAGGTGATGGCGGTCATGCTTATGAGACTGTTTCTATGGTATCTGATAAGGAAGGAACCTGGACGGCAAAGGTGGAAAATGACCTGATCGGGAAATTCTATACATTTAATGTGAAGATCAAGGATAAATGGTTGGGAGATACTCCGGGTATCAATGCGAAAGCAGTAGGGGTGAATGGAAAACGTGCTGCTATCATTGATATGAAAGCTACCGATCCTGAGGGTTGGGCACAAGATAAACGACCTGCTTTGGCTTCTCCGGCCGATGCTGTTATTTATGAAATGCATCACCGGGACTTCTCTATTGATCCTTCATCGGGCATTCAGCATAAAGGTAAATTCTTGGCACTGACGGAAGAAGGTACACTTAGCCCTGAGAAGCTGGCAACCGGTATCGATCATTTGAAAGAACTGGGTGTGACACATGTTCACATTCTGCCGTCTTATGACTATGCTTCGGTGGATGAAACGAAATTGGATGAAAATAAATATAATTGGGGATATGACCCACAGAACTATAATGTACCTGATGGATCGTATTCTACCGATCCTTATAATCCTTCTATTCGTATTAAGGAATTCAAGCAAATGGTGCAGGCTTTGCATAGGGCTGGCATTCGGGTGGTGCTGGATGTAGTGTATAATCATACATTTAATACTGCTGAGAGTAATTTTGAACGTACGGTACCAGGGTATTTCTATCGCCAGATGCCGGACGGTAGCTTTGCTGATGGTTCTGCCTGTGGTAATGAAACGGCGAGTAACCGTCCTATGATGCGGAAATATATGGTAGAGTCTGTGTTGCACTGGCTTAACGAATACCATCTTGATGGATTCCGCTTTGACTTGATGGGGATTCATGATATTACGACGATGAATGAAATCCGTAAGGCTGCTACGACGGTTGATCCGAGTATCATTATTTATGGTGAAGGCTGGGCGGCTAAGGCTCCCCAGATGCCGGAGGACTCTCTGGCTATGAAGATGAATACGTATCGGATGCCCGGTATTGCTGCATTTTCCGATGAAATGCGCGATGCTCTGCGTGGTCCGTTCAATGACAACCACAAAGGTGCTTTCCTTGCCGGACTTCCTGGTGGAGAGGAGAGTATTAAGTTTGGTATTGTGGGAGCCATCAAGCATCCGCAGGTGGATAATGACTCAGTGAATTACAGTAAGGCTTCATGGGCTGAACAGCCGACGCAGATGATCAGCTATGTATCTTGTCATGATGATATGTGTCTGGTAGACAGGCTGAACGCGAGTATTCCAGGCATTACACCGCAGGAACTTGTCAAGTTGGATAAACTGGCACAGACGGCGGTATTTACTTCACAAGGCATACCGTTTATTTATGCGGGCGAAGAAGTGATGCGTGATAAGAAAGGGGTACATAACAGTTATCAGAGTCCTGATTCTATCAATGCGATCGATTGGAAACGCAAAGCTGAATATGCTGATGTATTTGCTTATTATAAAGGTTTGATACAGTTGCGTAAAAATCATCCTGCTTTCCGTATGGGAGATGCGGAACTGGTGCGCAAACATTTGGAATTCCTTCCGGTAGAGGGTAATAATCTGGTTGCATATCGCTTGAAGGAGAATGCTAATGGAGATGCTTGGGAAGATATTATCGTGGCACTGAATTCTCGTAAAGAGCCGGCAAAGCTGGTTGTGCCTGAAGGTAAATACACGGTGGTGTGCAAGGATGGATTTATAAATGAAAATGGCCTGGGTACACTTTCTGGTTCGGAAGTGCTGGTTCCGGCACAATCTGCACTGATTATTTATAAGTAAGAATAAGTATCTATAAAAAATATCGCCCTTGTAAGTAATCATACTGGCAAGGGCGATATTTTTTATAGATATGATGCTATATTATCAGTTTTACTTTCAGATTACTTGCTTAAAAATAGACAATTTGCGTAAACTGTCTGTTTGTTAGGGTAAGTAAAATCAGAAAACTTGGTATCTTTGCGGCATTATAAAACAAAATATGTCTCCAATGATGCAATCATATACTATATCTTTGAAGGGAGGGGTGCCCCGTAATCCGCTTGTACGGTTGGCTACACCTGTTTCCGTATCTTTTCCTGCAGATGAACACATTGCCATTGTAGGGCCTAACGGTTCAGGAAAGAGCCTTTTGGTAGATATGCTTATCGGAAAATATCCTTTGAAAGATGGGACGCTTACTTATGACTTTTCTCCTTCCGCATCACAAACGGTCTATGATAATATCAGATACATTGCTTTCCGTGATACATACGGTTCGGCGGATGCTAATTATTATTATCAACAACGTTGGAATACTCATGACCATGATGATGTACCATTAGTTAAAGATATGCTGGGAGCGGTTAAGGATGAGGCTCTGAAACAAGAACTTTTCGAATTATTTCGTATCGAACCTATGCTGGATAAGCCGATGATTCTTCTTTCCAGTGGCGAGTTACGTAAATTTCAGTTAGTGAAAGCACTGCTTACCGCTCCTCGTGTGCTTATCATGGATAATCCTTTCATCGGATTGGATGCACAGACCCGTGAGTTGCTGAATACTTTGTTGGAAGGATTAGCCAAACGGTCTGCCGTGCAACTTATCCTGATACTCTCTATGATGGATGATGTTCCCGCATATATAGATAAAGTACTACCAATAGCAAATCGTACAGTAGGACAGATGATGCCACGTGATCAATACCTTACCATATTCCGGAATGCAGATATACCTGTACCCGAAGATTTGCAACAACGCATTATCGACTTGCCATATGATAATACCAATTATGTTTCCGACGAAGTGGTAAAGCTGAATAAAGTCAGTATCCGCTATGGTGACCGCACCATTTTGAAAGAACTGGACTGGACGGTGATGCGTGGACAAAAATGGGCATTGAGTGGAGAAAACGGGGCTGGTAAATCGACTTTATTGAGTCTTGTATGCGCCGATAATCCCCAATCATATGCTTGTGATATCAGTCTGTTCGGGAGAAAACGGGGAACAGGTGAAAGTATTTGGGAAATAAAGAAACACATCGGGTATGTCAGCCCTGAAATGCACCGTGCTTATTTGAAGAATCTTCCGGCTATTGAAATTGTTGCTTCCGGTCTGCATGACAGTATCGGATTGTATAAACGTCCGAAGGCAGAACAAATGTCTGTTTGTGAATGGTGGATGGATATTTTTGGTATTGCCGCCCTTAAAGATAAACCTTTCTTGCAATTATCCAGTGGTGAGCAACGCTTGGCACTACTGGCACGAGCTTTCGTAAAAGATCCGGAATTGCTGATACTGGATGAGCCTTTGCATGGTCTGGATACTTATAACCGTCGCCGGGTGAAGAAAATTATCGAAGCCTTTTGCCGTCGGCAGGATAAAACGATGATTATGGTTACTCACTATGAGAGGGAGTTACCTGCCACTATTTCAGATCGTATATTCCTGAAGCGTAATCGGTAATCGTTCAATACTATGAAGAAACTGTTACCCTTGCTTTTGATACTAATTGTCCTTCTTTCTTGCGGGAGAGGGGGAAAAGCATCGGATACTGCTCCTTCACGGGTAGTGCCAGATTCTTTTGCAATTGGTCTGAATCTGTTTAATAAAGGAAGAGCAGCTTCTCATAGCTCCGCCAATATGGATAGTGTCTTGTTTTACATGCAATTGGCTGAAAACTTTTTTAAACGTGAGGGGGACAAAGCGCAGGTGAATCGTTTCATTGCCTTTATTTATTCGTCAAGAGGGATGTTAGACGAGGCTGTGCCCTATTTTTTGAAAGCCAGTCGTATGGCAGATGAATGGCAATATAGCTCTATTTGCCAGGAAGTGGCCAAAGCTTATGCTGCTGCCGGACGTTTTCGGGAAGGAGTATTAGTATTGGATTTAATACGGAAGAATATGAATGATAGGAAGGTAGTTCCTTACTATCATTTGGCAAAAGGAAATCTTTGGGCAGGTGTCAATGAATACGATTCGGCTGTTACTTATTACCGTACAGCATCTATATCATTAAATCGATGGGTTGCTGCAGAGGCGTCCAGACGGCTGAAAATGTTGTATTCTTCGCAGGGAAAAGATAGCTGTTCTTTCTATGCAGCACTTGCTGCCAATGAGCATCTTGTAAATGAGTTGAGGAGAGAAGAAGGTTTTGAGAATCGGACACAATACGAAAAGGCTAAGCTCGAAAATGAGCTGAATCGTCTGAAAATAGATAAGCAGAAGCGTGAAATCTGGCTTTTGAGTTTAGGGCTTTGTTTTGTAGTAGCATTTGCGGTAGGTTATATTGTTTGGCAGCGTCGTAAACGCCAGATGTATAAGCAGCTTTGGCGTGAGCAATCTCTGCGTCTGAGCCAGACGGAGCAACTATTGCAGCAATCAGAGGAGTTGAATATGCTACGTGAAAAAGAGAGCATGCTTCGTGAGTCGCTTTTCCGGCGAATGAAGTCATTTCATAAAATCCCTTCTTTGGAGAAAGAAGAAGAGACTTCCGAAGAAGAGAGTGACAGTCCAAATAGACGTATAGCCTTATCTGATGAAGAATGGGAAGACATACGTCAAACGGTAGATGGAAGCTATGATCGGTTTACTGTGAGGTTATTAGAAGCGTTCCCGGGATTAAGTATGAAGGATATATATTTCTGTTGCCTGGTGAAAATAAATGTTAGTATCAAGGATTTATCTGATATCTATTGTATCAGTCGCACCTCGATTAGCCGTAAGAAACAACGTATGAGACGGGATAAGTTGGGGTTGACGGAAAACAATGAAACTCTGGATGATTTTTTGCGCCGTTTCTGAACTTTTGTCTATGCTTTTTTTTAGTGTAAAAGATGTATTCTATTTAAAATCAATAATTTATTCATTAATTGATCTGCCAGTTTTGTCTATAAGATAATTTGCTTCTCCTCCCCAAGGCAGCTATCTTTGTCTCATTGTTTCACATAAAAAATGAAAATATGAAAAACAAGCAATGGAAAAGTACTGGATGGCTGGCAAGCCTGATGTTTATTGGGGGACTGAGTTCCTGTTCAAATGAAGGGCAAAGTCAGAAGAGTTCAGCATTGGATACACAGCCGATAGCCGGTTCGGTGGAGGTTATAAATGGAGATTCCATGTGGGTTTGTAATCTGTCGGCATTGAAAGATACTGTGGTACTTCCATTGAGCTATTTTGCAGATGAATTGCAGATTGTGAAGTTGGACAATCGGGATGAAGCATTGGTGCCTGTACGAAATGTGATTGTTTCCGATAATTATATATTAGTGTGGGGTAAGGATCAGACTCCTTTTAAACTTTTTGATAAATCAGGGAAATTTCTTGCTAATGTGGGGGCTTTCGGTCAGGGGCCCGGGGAGTATCAACTGATTTATGATGCTCAGATAGATGAAGTTGGTGGACGTATATATTTGCTTCCGTGGAATGCTAAATCTTTGTTGGCTTATGATTTGAAAGGACAGGCTGTACAGAGTATCCCATTGCCTGGTTTGGTACCGAAAGGCGTTTTCAAAGCAAATACGAAAGATTCTCTGTTGTCTGTATTTCTTTTGCCTTTTGAATATTTGCCGTATGTGGCATGGACTCAGAAGTTCAATGGAGAAATACAAGATACGATACGTTCACGCCATTTAGCTATAAAACCGGATTTTAGCAATGAAGTGTATAGCAATAAAAATGGTGCAGACTTTGATGTTTCTCTTTTTGTATTTTGGGAACGTCGTCCGGACAGTCTTTATCATTATGCCAACGGACGTTTGAATCCTCGTTTCACTATGGATTTTGCTAAGAAAGAAATTCCCATTCATGATTACAAGGAATTGCCGCGTCATTTCCTGGGAAGTACATCTGTGGAAAAACAGTTGGATGAAAATCATTTTACAACAGATGTGCCAGCTGATTTTATCATGGACAAAGAATCTTTGAAAGGTGCTTTCTATAAAGTAGAGAATGACTATCTGGGAAATATGCCTATTCCCTGGTTTTCGTACAGTTGTTCAAATGGATATTACACAGCTAATATGGAACCTGTGGCTTTGAAAGAAACATTGGAAAAATACCTGGAAAGTGCTAAAGATATTCCTTCTGCCGACCGGGAACGTATGCAGAAACTGGCAGATAGTATTCATGAGAATGATAATAACTATATTCTGTACGCTAAGTTGAAATAATAAATGAAACACTTACTTTACATTATATTGCTGTCTCTATTGTTTCTCTCTGCCTGCAAGTCGCGGGCAGAGCAGAAGCAACAAGAGGCGAACGATACGATTGTTGTAGAAACTCCAAAAATAATACAAGATGCTCCTCTGGTGGCTGGAAGTGTGACATTAAAAGATGAGGACTTCGGAGAACTAATAGAATTGGCAGGTACTCATCAGATACTGGATGAGGAAGGCCCCATCTTCAAAATGGCAGAACCGGAAATGTTGATTAGAGATGGGTATTTCCTTTTGCAGAATCGTCCGGCTATGTCCTATACCCGTCGCCCGGATGGAACGGTTGAAGTAGTGAAACCGGCAGACGAAGGTCTGAACTGTTTCTTCCACTGGTACCGCTTACCGGATTTTCGTTATATCACTTCTTTCGGAATAGGAGGAAATGGACCTAATGAATTTAACTTTCCTCATTTGGTATCTTCTGGTGTGTCTGCTCCCGGTACATATGTTTATGAGACGGGTACTATGCAACTATTTGAAACTGATACGACGGGGGTATTGAAACCTTTTCCTTTTACCTTTAAATCGATCAAAGGTTCTTCTTATTCAGACCGGCAGGTATGTGCAGTTTCACGGGATACTTTCTATTATGCTGATAATGTGCCGAGAGGAAAGGCTATAATCCGTACTGTTTATCAGGGAGACAGTTTGCAGGCGGAACAAATATATAATCTTGCTTTTAGTAAGAAACATCGTTCTTGGAGTCCGTATATCGGTGATTTTATTGTCTCTCCTTCCGGTAATAGGATGGTATATGCTTATAAATATTTTCGTAAAATCCTGGTAATGGATATATCTGCCCAAACTGTACGGGATATTACTTTTGATGCTGACGGCGTGGAAGCCAAGAATGATGTACTTACATTAGGTCCGGATAATGTGACTTATTATTGGGGAATATCTGCTACTGACGATTACTTCTTTCTGACTTATAGCGGACGTACTCCACTTCAGGTATCGCGTGAAAACGGTAAAGGTGACGGATATATCTTTGTGGAACAATATGATTGGGGTGGTAATCCGGTAGCGCGTTATAAACTTGATCATTGGGGCAGGGTGATATCAGATGGGAAGATATTATATCAGTTGTGTTATATGTATGACGATCCGCTCTTTTTGTATACATTGCCCGGAAAAGAATAAAATCGGTTTGCAAGATAAAGGGCTAAAATGATTCATCTCTGAAAAATACTTTTTATATTTGCAGCCGTTATGGCGAAGTATATATTTTTATTTTGCATATTGTTAAGTGTATTCCTTGTATCGGGATTCGAGTCTGTATCCAATGATATGAAGGAGTACAAAGAACTTCGTGTAACAGAATTGCAACAGAGTAGACCGGAATGCAACTTATCCAATGCGAATGCAGAGCAATGTAAAAAGATTGTTTATGGAGGGGAATATGCAAGTAAGGCTATTGGCAATATAGCAACATCTGTTTCACGTAGTAATATTCCTTCTTCACAAGTCCTGAGATTCAATGCATTTTCTGTTGTAGCCAAGATTGTTAAATCTATAAAAGTTTTACTTCCTGAAGAAAAGAAGTTTTCTTTTCCATATCATCTTTCTCTTACTCAATATTCCAGTAGATATTATATTTATGCTTTAAGGCGTATTATTATTTAAATCTTCTTTCTCTTATAAGGCATTCTGTGCTTTATATTTTCATTAATTATATCAATTCATATATATTTCTGTCATAAGGAGTAGCGGGAGAGCTATTTTTATGTTGTGGAATATGTATATACTTTATTGTTAATAATCAATATGTAATGGAATTTATATTAGATTTTATTCTCCACATTGATCAATATATGATAGCTATTGTGCAGGAATATCATACCTGGACCTATGTAATATTGTTCATAATCATTTTTTGTGAAACAGGGTTGGTGGTTACGCCTTTTCTTCCGGGAGATTCATTACTTTTTGTGGCGGGAGCTATAGCTTCGTTACCTGGAACACCGCTTGAAGTAAATATCCTTGTTCTTATCTTGTTTTTCGCTGCTGTGTTGGGAGATTCTTGTAACTATATGATAGGGCATCTCTTTGGGCGAAAGCTGTTTAATAATCCCAATTCCAGAATATTCAAGCAAAGTCATCTGGATAAGACACATGAATTTTATAAAAAATATGGTGGCAAGACTATAATCATAGCAAGGTTTGTTCCCATTGTGCGCACTTTTGCTCCATTTGTAGCTGGAATGGGGAAGATGCATTATTACTATTTCATGGTGTACAATTTGATAGGGGGAGCTGCCTGGGTAGCGCTTTTCTGTTATGCCGGGTATTTCTTCGGAGACCTTCCGGTGGTGCAAGAAAATCTTAAATTGCTGATTGTAGCAATTATAGTAATTTCTATATTACCTGCCATAATAGAAGTGGTACGAGCAAAAATGAAATCAAAGAAACAGAAATAATTAGATACATTTATTCTTATGAAAAATTCCTTTTTTAGTAGGTTTACTCCCAAAGAACCTAAATTCTTTCCTTTGTTGAAACAATTGTCTGAGATTCTAACTGCATCATCGGCTCTTTTAGTTGAAAGTCTGCAACATGATACGCCGGAAGAGAGAGCTGATTATTATAAAAGAATAAAAGACCTGGAACGTGAAGGAGACAAATTGACCCACTTAATCCTTGACGAACTTGGAACCACTTTTATTACTCCTTTTGATCGTGAAGATATTCATGCCTTGGCTTCAACCATGGATGATGTTATAGATGGGATCAATAGCTGTGCCAAACGTATTCATATTTATAATCCCCGTCCGATCTCTGATAGTGGAAAGGAACTTAGTCGCTTGATTCAGCAAGAGGCTGTTTGCATTGGTAAAGCAATGGATGAATTGGAGACTTTTCGCAAGAAACCGGCGGCATTACGTGGATACTGCAATAAGTTACATGATATAGAAAATCAGGCGGACGATGTATATGAGCTTTTTATCACGAAACTTTTTGAAGAAGAAAAGGATTGCATTGAACTCATAAAGATTAAAGAGATCATGCATGAACTGGAAAAAACGACCGATGTGGCAGAGCAGGTGGGTAAGATATTAAAGAATTTGATTATAAAATACGCATAGAAGAAGCTGAGAACATGGAATTATTAGTAATAATTATTGTATTGGCTCTGATATTCGATTATATCAATGGCTTCCACGATGCAGCAAATTCGATAGCTACTATTGTATCAACCAAAGTTCTTACTCCTTTTCAGGCAGTAATATGGGCAGCTTTTTTTAATTTTGTTGCATTCTTTATTGCCAAATATCTGATTGGAGGGTTCGGTATAGCTAACACGGTGTCTAAGACTGTGGTGGAACAGTATATCACGCTCCCGATTATTTTGTCGGGAGTGATCGCCGCCATTGCATGGAATCTGTTTACCTGGTGGAGAGGCATTCCTTCATCTTCTTCGCATACCCTTATCGGTGGATTTGCAGGAGCTGCTATTATGGCCCACGGTTTCGATGCCATTCAACTCAATATCATTCTGAAAATCGCAGCTTTTATTTTTCTGGCTCCTTTGATCGGAATGATTGTTGCTTTCGGATTTACTTTATTGGTTTTATATGCTTGCCGACGTGCACATCCTCATACGGCCGAAGTTTGGTTTAAGAAATTACAGCTGGTGTCTTCGGCAATGTTCAGTATAGGACACGGCCTGAATGACTCACAGAAGGTAATGGGTATTATAGCGGCAGCTATGATAGCTGCTCATTCAGAGGGGCTGGGTATGGGCATAAACAGTATTGAGGATTTGCCGGATTGGGTGGCTTTTTCCTGCTTTACTGCTATCTCACTTGGTACATGTCCGGTGGATGGAAGATTGTGAAAACAATGGGTACCAGAATAACCAAGGTAACTCCTTTGGAAGGTGTTGTGGCAGAAACTGCCGGTGCCTTTACCCTGTATCTTACGGAGTTTTTAAAAATTCCGGTAAGTACTACACATACAATTACCGGAGCTATTATTGGAGTAGGTGCCACTAAACGACTCTCTGCAGTACGTTGGGGAGTAACGAAAAGTCTGATGACTGCCTGGGTACTGACTATTCCGGTGAGTGGTCTTCTGGCAGCCGGAGTTTATTGGATTATTACCCTGTTTTTCTGAATCTAGTTCTGATAATTTGGCTTTTTCACTATAATATTACTCGTTAGAAACAATGTATAGAATACTGGATAGAATGATAAAATATTGTAAATCAGTTTATCTGGTATTCTTATGTTTTTTTTGAATAACTCAGTTTTCATAGGGAAATGTGAAATAAACATTAATTTCTCGATAAAAATGTATTCATTTTAAAGATAATTACTACGTTTGCACTCGTTATGATGAAGTATGTCTTTTGTATATTGTTTGGTGTACTTTTAATGTTAGGATTCCATTATGCTCCTGATCAGAAAGTAAGAGAGGTTCAGCTTGAAACTGGAACTGTTGCCGTAGATATGCAATCCAGTACCAAATTGGAACAGAGATTTTCTGTGGCTGCTTCCGGACAAACATATGGAGGAAACCATGCTTTCGATAGCGAAGCGTCCGACTATACAATTAGTGATGGTTTGTTAGGTGGTTTGTTTTCCTTCAGAAATACAACTACTCCTTCTAAGGTTTTGAGATTCTGTTCTGCTACAATAGTGCAGATGCTATGTCTTTCGGATACTCAACTTCCGGAAAATAAGTGGAGTGGTCTTTCGCCAGATACGAATTATATTAAATATTCTAACGGATACTATGTCTATACTTTAGGGCATATTCTTATTTAAACTCCCATTTCTTTTCTAAATTCTTGATAGAGTGAAGGGCAATCTGTTCTTCTCTGTTTCTGCTCTATCTGTTGATTCAATCATTTTATTATTTCTTATTTAATTTCATGCTGACATGGAAAACAAAAAATGTATTTCCTATGGCTTGGAACATAAAACAGGTGTCATTGTATCACACTGTTATCAATGTGGTAAATGTACGGCAGGGTGTGTCTTAGCTGAAGAAATGGATTTTCCTCCCAGTCTATTGGTACGTTTGCTTCAAACAAAGACTGCTGAAAATGACAATTGTGTGCTTGGCTCCAATGCTATTTGGATTTGTTTGAATTGTGAGAATTGTATTGCCCGGTGTCCTAAGGAAATTGATATTCCTAAGATCATGGATTATCTGCGGGAACAGTCCCGTCACCGGAAATGTATAAATAAGCAATCCCGACCTGTGGTTGCTTTCCACAGTGCTTTTCTGCAATCTGTTAAATATACCGGAAGGTTGTATGAGATAGGTTTGGTTGCCGGATTCAAGGCGCGTACCTTTCGTTTGTTACAGGATGTAAATCTGGTTCCTAGTATGTTGGCTAAAGGGAAATTGAATATTTTGCCGGAATACATTGAGAATAAACAGAAGATGAAGAAAATATTTTCTCAAACTATTGACAAAAAAGAAAAATAGAAAAGTATGAGAATAGGTTTCTATCCGGGATGTTCACTGAATGGTACTTCCCGTGAATATAATGAGTCGGTTATGGCTATAGGAAAAGCTATGGGAATCGATTGGATGGAGCTGAAAGACTGGAATTGTTGCGGTGCTACTGCTGCCCATTCTATGAATAAAGAATTGTCTTTAGCTTTACCTACCCGCATATTGGCATTGGCTGAGAAACAAGGTTTTCAGGAAATAGTGGTACCCTGTGCTTCTTGCTATAATCGTCTTAGTGTGGCGCAATATGAATTGGAAAAAGACGAAACTTTAAAAGATGATGTGTTAACGGTGGTAGGTTTGCCTTATCTGGGAACGGTAAAGGTATTGAATGTCATTCAATTCATTGAGAAATATATCATGGATATATTACCGGATAAGATTATAAATCCATTCACTCATCAAGTGGCTTGTTATTATGGTTGTTTATTACTTCGTCCGCATAAAATATTAAAGTTTGATCGTTTGGAGGATCCCCAAAGTATGGATAAGATAATGTCTGTATTGGGTGCTACACCCATAGACTGGGCATTCAAAACAGAATGTTGCGGGGCTGGGCTGTCTGTATCACGTACAGATCTGGTTGGGCGTCTTTCCGGAAATATTCTGAAAGATGCCAGTGACAGAGGAGCGGAAGCTGTAATTGTAGCTTGTCCCATGTGTCATTCTAATTTGGATATGCGCCGTTCTGCCATTAACAAGTATTTGATGAATCCGATTACCATACCAGTGCTCTATGTGACTCAAGTATTAGGATTAGCAATCGGACTTTCTGCTAAAGAATTAGGATTGGAACGTCATTTTGTAAGCGTAAACTTAAAAGAGACTGAGCTATGTCAAGAATAGGTGTTTTTATATGCCATTGCGGAGAAAATATTGGAGCAACAGTTGATTGTGCGAAGGTTGCTGAGGCCGTTGCGAATATGGAAGGAGTGGTATATGCAATCGATTATAAATATATGTGTTCGGATCCGGGACAGACACTCATTAAGAATGCTATTAAGGAATATGGTTTGAATGGTGTGGTTGTAGGGGCATGTTCTCCTCGTATGCATGAACCTACTTTCCGTCGGGCATGTGCTGAAGCTGGTTTGAATCCTTATTTATGTGAAATAGCTAATATCCGCGAACATTGTTCTTGGGTACATGATAAGGGAGAAGCGACTACATATAAGGCTATCGACCTGGTGAAGAGTCTGGTTGAGAAGGTAAAACGGAATCGTCCATTGGAACCGATACAGGTTCCTATTACTAAAAAAGCCTTGGTGATAGGTGGTGGAATAGCTGGTATTCAGGCGAGTTTGGATATTGCTAACTGCGGATATAAGGTGATTTTAGTGGAGAAAGAACCTTCTATTGGTGGGCATATGTCACAACTCTCAGAAACTTTCCCAACTTTAGATTGCTCGCAATGTATTCTGACTCCGCGTATGGTCGAGGTGGCTCAACATCCCAATATAACACTGTATACTTATGCCGAACTGGAAAGTCTGGAGGGGTTTATAGGTAATTTCAAAGCCAACATTCGTCTGAAGGCAAAGAGCATTGACGAAAAGTTATGCACAGGTTGTGGACTTTGCACAACAAAATGTCCTACAAAGAAGATTCCGAGTGAATTTAATGTAGGGTTAGGAGTGCGGACTGCAATTTATGTTCCGTTTCCGCAGGCTGTTCCTAATAAACCAGTAATTGACAGAGTACATTGTACCCATTTTCGCACAGGAAAGTGTGGGGTATGTGAGAAAGTGTGTCCGACCGATGCTATTCATTTCGACCAACAAGATCATATTATTTCAGAAGAAGTGGGAGCTATTGTGGTTACTACGGGATTTAATGTATTGAATACGGACTTCTTTCCAGAATATGGTTATGGAAAATATAAAGATATTATTACCGGAATCCAGTTTGAACGATTGGCTTCAGCATCTGGACCTACTTTGGGAGAAATCCGCCGCCCTTCGGATGGTAAAATACCTAAGAAGATTGTGTTTGTAGCATGTGCCGGTTCACGTGATCCTGCTAAAGGAATTCCTTACTGCTCCAAAATATGTTGTATGTATACTGCCAAGCATGCTATGCTCTATCAACATAAAGTACACGATGGTGAATCTTATGTATTTTATATGGATATCCGTGCAGGTGGTAAGAATTATGAAGAATTTGTGCGCAGGGCTATTGAAGAAGATGGAGTAAACTATATACGAGGACGTGTTGCACGAATTTATGAAAAAGGTGACAAGTTGATAGTAAAAGGGGTAGATACTTTACTTAGTGCTTCTCCTGTAGAAATAGAAGCAGATATGGTTGTATTAGCTACGGCAGGGGTCGCAAATAAAGGAGCAGAAGAGTTGGCTCAGAAAATGCATATATCTTATGACCCATACCAGTTTTTTGCAGAAGCACATCCAAAGTTGAAGCCGGTAGAGACGAACACTGCTGGTATATTTTTGGCAGGAGCCTGCCAGGCTCCGAAAGATATTCCCGAAACAGTGGGAATGG
>ERZ791618.661-NODE-661-length-15329-cov-1.731832_pt1 | contig 15329 bp, 10 predicted proteins | sample MGYA00510059_ERZ791618 | MGnify/ENA primary metagenome ERZ791618 (study PRJEB30046, sample SAMN00715159) | human gut metagenome | study: EMG produced TPA metagenomics assembly of the A metagenome-wide association study of gut microbiota in type 2...
TCGATTGCCAGTTGGTGAATGTGTCCGATTTCATGTGCGGGTCCCCAGGCGTTATCTTTGGCACTCATCACCTTGTCGTATAGTAATATATTTTCCAGATAGGTATATACGAATGCAATACGGTAGTCGGAAGCCCACATATATGCACCTTCAGGTGAAATTGCAAACAAGTGGTTATTAACCTGAGTAGGGCGCACATCTTCAATACCCATTAGTTCCTGCTCCCAACCGATGATGTTGTCCCATAGGTTAATAGCGGACAATATTTCATCTTTCACAAACTCACGCAGTTTATCCCGGTGGAAATAAAAGATAATCTTATCACCACGTACTCCGAAATACTTGTCGGTGGCTTTTGATAACAATTCGGCATATTTGGCATTTGTTTTGTGTTCTTTCAAGTCAAAGAAACCGCTGACCGTTCCGCTTCCTAATGGAATATGGATTTTTATAGGTTTCGGATGGCTGGTCAGGTCACAGTTGTACATGACGAATAACTGGCCCCTATTACGTATTTTGATTTTGTTAATACCCGGTTCCAGATAGTAAACGTCTCCCGAAGCGGCGGTCTGTACATATTCCTGCGGTTCCCAAAAGTTCGTTCTTTCTTCTCCTACACATTGTATTGAAACTTCGCGTCCATAGGTATCGCCAACAAGGACGATAATTTCGTCGTTTTTTTCCACAGCAATACCGGTCAGGTTGTCCAAGCTACTGTAATGTTTGGTCATTAACTTTTCCGCCCACTCGTTGATATCACTATAAGCGTTGTATTTGCGGATACGAAATTCTTTCTCCCATTCATCATAAGCGTTGTTTTTTAACGCTTCGGCTATGTGGACGAAATATTTGCTTGGCAATTTGTTGATTTCTTCATTGGTGACATCAGCTTTCAGTTCGCTACAAGTAATATCTTTGAATACGGTCAATAACTTAGTTGCCAAAGTGTTATCCTCATTCTTTTTAAAGAAGTGCATTTCGTCACAACTGACAAAGTTACCAAGTCCGCTTTTGACAACAAACTTAACGCCTGTGGCTTTCATCCCTTTCTTGAATACGATTCTGCTCGGAGTATCTTTCATTTTGAAGTCATAAGTTCCTTGAAGCGTATATCTTTTTCTATCGGAATCGGTAGAGGTGTAAACTTCAACCTCACCAAAATTACCATTCCCTGATCGGGTATAATAAATAAAGTAATTGATTTCCGTATCTCCTTTGAAGAAATATTCCAAAGTGACAGGGAAGGATGTATTACTCCATGAACTGTGATAATGTGACTCGAAGCTGATTCCTTGAGTAAATTTGCCATCGTATGATTTGTCAATGTCAGATCCGGGCTGGTATTCGCTGGCTTTTCCTCCGTACGGTATAATCTGAATATCTTCGGGAAGTACTACATCTTTTGTCTCTTCCTCTTCTTCCTCGATGTCAGGTATAGGCTGAGGCAGTGTTTTGTCGTTGGAACTGCAAGAAAGTGTTGCATTGAAAATAGAGAGAAATAGAAACAGGAGGGTAAACTTGTGGAATGTTTTCATATAAGTCTGATTGTGTTATTGATATAGATTGTGCGTTATAAAGGTAATAAAAATGGCAGGCATATATTACCTGCCATTTTTATAAATAATTATCGTGAAATGCAACTTATTCTTTATTCACAAGAATACGTTCTCCATCAGCCTGCACGGCATAAATGCCTGTACGGATTAAAGGAATATTTCTCGGTACACTGAATTTTAAGAAGTTAGAGAAATAAACAACTTCGCCCATAGTACCGTCTGTTGATTGCTTTCTTACTTCGAAGGCTACGGCTTGTTCTCCATTCTTAATTGTGATTTCACTTCCTGTCACAGATGCCACCATTGTATAGGTTGGAGTTTTAGTAATCTTTTCATTGTTCTGGAACTGGGTATAATATCCTAAGTCTCCAACCTCTTTATATCGGTAGTCGCCGGATGTAAAATCTGAAATTTTACGATCTTCAATATATTGTATTGGAGCGGCCTTCGGATAATTCTGAGTTTTAATCCATGCTTTAGTATCTGCTATCATCTTGTCAGTCACTGTATAAGTCCATGTACCGTATTGTTCTACTTTTACATTATCTACAGTTTTGAAGAATCCCCATGTTTCGAAGAAATCCGTAAGGTCTTCCTGGGCAGCTTCGCATACAGCTTTGACGAAAGCCAATTGTCTTGCTCCCGGATCGCTTTCTGGCACATTTTTATATGTTGTACGCATGATATCGAATACTTTAGGCCAGAATTTAGCTTCCTGTTCGTTACCTTTACATAAATCATAATAGATCCATAGCTGCCAATTCATACGCATGTGAATCTCAGTATCTTCATTCTGGTGAGTAGAAGTACCCATATTCCACCATACCTGCTTATCTCTATAAATTGCATTGGCTAAAGATGTCAAGCCTCGTCCGCGTGACTTATATTTTCCTAATCTGCGAATTACGTAATTAGAGAACAGATTGTTGGATGATTCGGTGGACGACGGCCAGTTGATAGCTGCTTGATGTACGTGTCCCATTTCGTGGGCAGGTCCCCAAGCATTATCTTCTGCTGCCATTACATTTTCACGTAAAAGAATATTTTTCAGATACGTATATACGAATCCCATACGATAATCAGATGCCCACATATACGAACCTTCAGGAGAAATGGCAAACATGTGGTTATTGATTTTTCCGTCCTGTCTGTATTGAGAGATTCCCATTAACGATTGTTCCCAACCGACAATGTCATCCCAAAGATGAATAGCGGATAAAATTTCAGTCGGAGCAGCATCCAACATTTTCAGACGATGGAAATAGAACATCATTCGTTCTCCACGTACACAGAAATATTTATGGGTGGCTTTACTGATTAATTCTGCATATTTAGCATCTGTCTTGTGTTCTTCCAGATCGAAGAAACCATTAACTACACCGTGTCCTAGAGGAATATGTATTTTGATAGGAGCAGGGTTGTTAAGCAACTGTTCTCCATCCACATTGTACATAACGAACAATTGACCGGGACCTTGCATCTTTAATAAGTTAACCCCTTCTTCCAAAGAGTAGGTCGTTCCGGTTGCCTGTGTTTGCTTGTAGTAGTCAGTGGAGCTACCGCTTGTATAGACATTCTCCTCCCAAATACATTGTAATGATACTTTTTGTCCTTCCGGGATATTACCTACTAATACTATGATTTCTTCATCTTTGTTGACGTAGATTCCGGTCGGATTGTCTAGATTACTGTATTTCTTTGTTTGTAGTCTTGTTGCCCAGTAGTCGATATTGCTATATGCTTTATATTCGCGTATACGGAAATCTTTCTCCCATTCGTCATAAGTGTTATCTTTTAATGCATGGGCCACAGTCTGAAAGTTTCACTTTCCAATGCATCGATTTCTTCGTCGGTAACTCCTTCTTTCAAGGAACTACAAGTAAGATCTGTAAAGACAGTCAGGAGTGGATCATTCAAATCTCTGTAATTTGCTTTTTCAAAAAACTCCATTTCTCCACAACTGGCGAAGCCTCCTAAACCCGTCTTAACGGTGATTTTAACTTTAGTGGCTTTGACCGTTTTAGTTAGTATTCCGGTCTTGCCGTCAAACCCGCCCTGCTGTCCGAAATCATAAGTACCTGCAAGAACATAATTCGGATTATCCGCTGTTTGAACGTAAACATCGACTGCTCCGAAGTTTCCGTTTCCGTTTCTAGGATAATAGATAAAATAATCGACTTGTTTATCTCCTTGAAGTGTATATTCTAGATCTATAGGCAGTGGATGAGTCGTATTATCCCAAGGAGAATGATAATGATATCCATCACCTTGTGTCTGTGAGCCTTTGATTCCGTCGAATGTCTTTTCGATGCTCCAGTTATCTCCTTGTGAGATAGCATTTCCACTTACTATGGCTATTTGAGTATCGTTTCTGAAATCAACATCATTAACTCCATATTGGGTTAAATTAATGGTATAATTGCCCAACTCAGATTTAACAGCTAATTTGGCATAACGTTTTGTTTTTCCTTGATTATCAAGGATAGAAAGCATTATTTTATCATCCTGTTGGAAAGCTGTAGCCCATTTTTCGTCGGAATTGACGCTCCATTGGCTGGTTCGCAGATTTGTTTTTACCGGGATTGACATTGTAGTGCTTCTAAAGTCAATCTCTTTGTTCAGGTCACTACTGCTGATTTCAAATGTATTTGGAATCAGTTCACTCTCATCGTCCTTACATCCGGTATATATTAAGGATGTTATTAGACATAAGAAGTATGTTAAATATAAATGTATATATTTCATAAGTTATTGGATTTGTATAGGAAACCGTTCTATAAACAATAAGAGCGTTTCCTATGTATTAACTTTAGTGATTACATTCCCCATAATTTAAGTTCGGCCATTCCCCGACATGCATACCATGAAGTACTACCTGGCTGGAATTCTCCTATGCAATTTCCTAAATAAGACTCCATTACTGTCAATCTTAGATAGCTGAAAGGATTAGGCGACGTAAATACTTTTGAGGTATATGTTTTTCCTCCTTCACTTGCTGTTGGTAATCCTTCGTTTATTTCGACAAACTCATTCCAATTTGTTCCGTCATTACTAGTAAATAACTTAATACTTTAGGTCCTGAGTTATTCCAACCTTTTGTAATATACTCAAACATGATAGCTCTCATTTCTTTACCTAAATTGATGTCAATAGGTTGTCCATACTGAGCATTTCCGCTTGCTGATTGATATTTGGTTTCATAAGCTGTACTGGTATCGTCATCGTAAAGAAAACTTAGTGAATTAGCTCCACAACTCAACGGATCAGTAATTTTATCTGTCAAGTCAATCTTATCATCCACCATATCGAACATATACTTCAAGATTACATAATGTTTTTTAGTGTCCGAGGTAATAGTTTCAAGATCTTCACTTTGTTCAAGTTGTAGTGGAATTAAATAAGTCGCCCCTTTAGTCAATTTAGAACGGTCTACTACTAAAACCCCGACGCTTTCACTAATTCCGGAACTGAATATCAAATCTTCCAGTTGATAAAACGCTCCTTCCGGAACTGCTTTGTAATCTGTTCCTTGGGCCGTATTGTATGCATCTATTTCTGTTTGGTCAGTGCTGGCTTTTATACCGGCCGTAAAATTCCACTGGTTGATGACTCCGGATGTCATGGAGACTTTGATTTCAGCAATAATTTCTTCTTCCTTATTAACTCCCAGGTCTATCATTGTGGATGATTTCTCAAATTTGATACCTAGCTGTTTCACTTGAGGTTTAAGAATTAAGTCTCTTTGCTCAAAATTGACAGAATCAGTTTTACTGGTTAAGCGGATAGGTAAAATAAAGATGCTGTTGGCATTAGCTTCCGCTTCCACCTGTTCTGTTATTTTTTCCGGATTTAATGTAAACTCTTCTATTTTATAGGTATCTGAGGATTCGAAACTAATATCCTTATTCCGGAAAGTATAACAATCACTGTTCAATACAACATAGTTGTTGCCTTTGTAACGTGATTCATTATCAATTTCAGTCTGAGATAATGTGCTTAGTCTGACTTGGGCCGTAGCGGAAGGATCGCTTCCGGATTTGACTACAGTAATAGAATATTTTACTTGTTGTCCATCGTTGAAGAGTACCAGATCGTTCTGTCCGCTATTCTTTAAATAAAGAATCTTGTTGTACTCTTGGGGTATCAGTTCTTGGTAGTCAGCTTCTTCACATCCGGTAAATGTGGCGAGTGAACCCAAGAAAAGAAGTGAGTATAATATTTGTTTCATAATTTGTAAACAGTTTAAAGATTAATATTCGGGTGCTTGAACCATTTGTGGATTCTTGTATGTTTCGTTAGCAAATATAGGTGCCAGATACATACGGTTTTCCCATTTGTAATCTTGATTTACAATAACAGGTTGATTTAACTCTTCGAAAGTAGGTTCTTCTACTTGTTCCATATTCAACCCTTTACGTACGCCAGCTGCAAAAACTTCAGGGGCAATCATCCAACGTCGTGCGTCGTAATAGCGTAGGCCTTCTCCCCATAGTTCTACAAAACGTTCGTTGCGTATCCAATCCATGGCCGGCATATCATTCAGCATTTCTTCTGTTACATCCGGTATACCGGCACGTTCACGAACTACGTTAAGATACGTAAGTGCTTCTTTGGGTCTGTCTAAAGCTGCCAAACATTCGGCTACACTCAGGTAAAGTTCTGCTAAGCGGAAGAGAGGACGTGGATAGCTTTTTTCGTTGTTACTCCAGTTTGTACCCCAGTTCAGGTCGGGCTGGATAAATTTCTTTGACATGTATCCTGTGACACAGTGATCACGGGCGAATTCAGTTCTGTTCCAACCTTGTGCTTCGCCTTTCTTAAGATTGAGTACCAGAGGTTTGCCGCCTGAAATTCGTGGGCTGTATTGGTCTCCGTCAAATGAAAGCCATGCTAGAATCGTGGTTCGCGGTTGGTATTTAACTTGATAATATCCGCATTGCTTCTTCCTGCAGATTCATACCATGAATCTTCTTCTGCGAAAGTCCCTTTATTGGCAGCAATTCGAGGTAATTCTCCTTCTTTGGTATAGAATCGCTCTACACTGTTTAATAAAGGAGAGTAGCCGCTATATCCACTTCTCCAAGGGCCTCCGTCTACTTTTACCACGTGTACGGGTAAAGAAGCCATTACTACACCACCGTCATCTGCAAGTCCCCATATCATTTCACGGTTACCATCCGAGTAACGACTAGTTACGAGATAACGCATCAAATAAACATGTTTTTTGAATTCTTCGGTAACTCCGTCTACGGGAACATCAAGCTCTCCTAGATTAAGTCCTTGATTACCCATAAGGATTGCACTTTCTTTAGTAGTCATCAGTCCGCATCCGCCTTCTCCTTCTGCCCATTCCAGTGCGTCTTTACAAGCAGTCAGTGCGCGTTCCCATTTATCGGGATCATAAACCTGGCTGACTAATTCTTTCCCATATCCCGGTGTTTCGAAATTCTTGTTTTTCCAATCCGGATAAGGGAATTTCCCATTCCATAAGTCAGAAGCTGCATAGAGCAACAAGCGTGCTTTTACTGCTTTTGCAATAGTGGAAGTTGCACGTCCCCATTCCGAACCGATACGGGAGGCCGGAAGATCTTTAGCTGCTTCGTCCAGTTTCATGGAAATCCAGCTTGTTACGTAATCAAAGTGATAACGTCCGTGATATTCATTGTTCGGTGTATCCATATCAATGTATGAATCAGTGATAGGGCACGGGCCATAGTATTCTAATATCAGGAAATGATAGTAAGCAATTAGGAAATTGGCTTCGGCAGTCCATTCTCTTTTTTGTACTTCCGATACATCGAGGGCATTTGGTAATTGGGACAGAAACAGATAACATTGTCCGATATAGCGGTAGATATTACCCCATTTCCAGTCTCCGGGAGATTCCGGAGTCAGCAGTCCCCAACCGGCACGTTGTCCGCTGTGTCCCCATAATTCCGGGAATACAAATTCATCAGTAGATGCAGCTTCCATTCCGGTATAAGTAATTGGGTTGGATGAACCTTTGATTCCTGCATAGCATGAGTAGAGGAAGCCAAGTGTACTTTCCGGCTTTTTAACGGCATCTCCCAGACCTGCTTGTTCGGGAGGTACTACATCTAGGAAATTGCAAGATGTCAGGCAGCACGTAGAGAGTATTAACAGACTACCCATCTTCTTTATTTTATCTATAAGTCTCATATTTATCTCGTATTTAGGTTCATATATTAGAAATTAAGTTGTACTCCGATGTTGAATGTACGCTGCAAAGGATAAGCATTCCATGATAGTTCCGGGTCCCATAGCTTGAACGGACTGAATACGGCTATATTGTCACCGTTCAGGTATACGCGTCCATATTTGAATTTATATCCCAGTTCCAGTGTCTTGAAACGGATGAAATTACCGTTACGCATCCAGTAAGTACTAGCTACTGTATTATTGGCTGTTTGTGAACTAGTTAATCCTAAGCGCGGATATTTAGCATTCGGATTGGGATTTGACTCAGACCAGTAGTCATCTGCAATGAATTGCATGACATTATAGTCACTTTGGCCGAATGGTGAATACCGCTAATCATGATAGTGCGTTTAGCCGACCCATTGAAGAATACACCGAAATCGAATTTTTTATAGGTTACATTCATTCCCAAACCATATTGGATGCGGGGGGTAGTTCCATAAGGAGAGATCATTACTTGGTCACTGCCATCTATTTTACCATCTCCGTTTACATCACGGTATTTTATGTCTCCCGGTTTAACAGTACTACCAAGATTCTGTGTCGGGCTATTATCGATTTCTTCCTGACTGCTGAATAATCCTTGGGCGATATATCCGGTTGTGCGGCTTAACGGTTTGCCTGTAGATGTTTTCCATACATAGGGATAAACCGGTTCATCCAGGTTGACATATTTGTTTTCAGTATATGTGAAGTTTCCACGGAAATCTACATATAAATCTTTTGTGAATTCTTTTCTCCAGTTTACACTTAGTTCAATACCCCAGTTATCAACTTTACCTTTATTGCTCCAAGGTTTAGCTGTATAATATCCAAGAGATTCCGGCCATGCTTCGCGGTGGAGCAGGATATTGTAACGTTTCTCATTAAAATAATCGGCAGTAATAGTCAACTGGCGGAATAATTCGAGGTCGATACCTATATCCAGTTTCTTTACGCGTTCCCAACCGCCATTAACAACTGCATAATTGGTTACTAAAGGTCCATATAGGGTATAGTTCATATCTACACCGGTAGTGAAGCCTATGTTATTGAGCGATACTTGGTCGATATACAGGAAGTGTTGTGCACCGGCAGAAAGTCCGGTTTCGTCACTACCTACCAGACCATAAGATCCTCTGATTTTCAGGTTATCTATATACTTGGTCATCGGTTCAAAGAACTTTTCGTTACTGATTACCCAGCCTAGAGATACGGCGGGGAAGAATCGAAACGTTCTTTCTTGGCCAGACGTTCTGTTCCGTTATAACCGAAATTCAGTTCTACCAGATAGCGCTGACCGTAGTCGTAAGTAAAACGTCCTGAGAATCCTTGATTGCGTTCGGGTAGTACGCTACTACGATATTCACGTTGCATATACATCAACATTCCTGTTACATGATGCAGGTTGAACTGGCGGTCATAATTCACGCGGGCGTCCAGATAGAAAGTCTGGTCGGAAGCTTTGCTTATATCTGATGTTTTCAGATAGTCAGTTCCTGATGTTCCCAGGCGTTCAATTTCATAATCAGTAGGATTTGAAGGGTTATAACTTCCTCCTTTAATACCATAATAATAAGGTTCGATCGTCCGGTTGTAGGAAGATGAAGCCAATTCTTCCAATTGACCATTGCTTGTACGCTTAACCCCTTAGTTACGAAATCAAGTTTTTGGTTGATTTTTAAAGAAGTATTGAGTGTGTTCTCATTATATTCCTTGAATGAACTCAACATATAAGCATACGGGTTGGTACGTACCGAAGATCCTGTCCATATAGCATTACCAAAACGGATATGTGTGTCTCCGGGTTGTGCCGGGAAAGTAACGGGGAAGTTAATAGGATTACAATACAACATCTGAGCGAATAAATCGGAAGTACTGTAGTTCGGTCCCTTCTTGTTACGAATCTGGGCGTTCATGTGTAAATCGATTTTAGTTGTAGATGTTATTTTGTAAGAGATATTGTTTTGGAAATTATATCCCCAATTGTTTATATTTTATTATACGAATATACTTTCTTTGTATCCAGCAAACCTGTATCGTGATTGGCTTGCAAGCTCATATAATAAGATGCTTTTGAACCACCGCCTGAGATGTTGACATTGGCACGCTGATTCATATTCATGTTTTTGAAGATGACGTCTTTCCATTGTACATCCGGATAAATGTAAGGATTAACTTGGTTGCGTGTGTTGTCGATGTCAAGTTGCGAATATTTTGGGGTCGCTCCCGGATTACGTGTCAATTGGGCTTCGTTGTACATTTCCATCCAAGTGGCACCATTTACAAAGTCGGGGAAGTTCATCGGTTTATTGAAAGAGTTCTCAACCGTGACGTTAATTCTGGTTTTCTCGTTTTCTTTACCGGTCTTGGTAGTGATGAGCATAACGCCGTTGGCACCACGGGCACCGTAGATAGCGGTCGCAGAAGCATCTTTCAAAATAGAGAAACTTTCAATCGTTTCAGCCGGAATATTATTCAGGTCTGCCGTAGAAATTTCTACATCATCCAAAAGTATTAAAGGAGTGGCTCGTCCGCCAAAGGTACTCACACCGCGAATGTAGAATTCGGAAGCGGCACCCGGTTCGCCGGTCGAAGTCATAGAAATAACACCTGCCAGTTTTCCCGCAAAGGAGGTGGTAAGCGAAGAACTTGGAGCTTTCAGTTCCAGACCTTTCACACTGGTGATTGACCCTGTTACACTGACTTTCTTCTGTGTACCGGCACCTACTACTACAACTTCACTCAGCAGTTGGTTGTCTGATTCCATTTTTACGTTGATGACACCAAGATCGCCTACATCGACTGTTTTCTTTCTGTAACCGATGTAACTGAATTCCAGCTGTGCTTTCGAGCCGCTGATAGCAATCGTGAAATTACCATCCAAATCGGTAATTACTCCGTCCTTCTGTCCTTTCACTACAACAGTAGCACCGATAACCGGATCGCCATTTTCAGCGTCTACCACCGTACCCGTAACGGTACGTTTCTTTTTGGGTTGTTGCTGTGCGGCTTCCTCTTTGTTTACCTTTAATATGATCTCGTTACCTTTGATCATGTAGGTGATTCCGCTACCTTTGAAGACTTCTTTTAAAACTTCTTCAATAGTCCCTTCACAATTTAGATTTTTGTTGGTTGTGTTTTTCAAGTCTGCAGCATTGTAGAAAAATGTGTAATTACTGTTTTTTTCAATTAGCTGGATTGCTTGTTTGATAGTCATTGCTTGCCCTTTTACTGAGATTACTCCTTGTGCTCCTAGGATGTTGAGCGGGTAAAAAAGCAACAGCAATACGATATACTTCAGATATCGTTGCTTGTAAGAAATTTGAATTTTTCTCATGCTTTAGCATTTTAGATTAGACATAAGTTTAATTATTATTTTTTTATAATGATTTTATTTGCATGTTCTTCTTTATTCAGGTTTAATGTGAAACAAATTTTGTTGACTACATCTTCCAATGGTTCGTCATAGCGAATGCTTCCGGTAAATGCTGATTCATGATTGATACCTTTTGCTAATGTGACGTCGGAGTTGTACATTTGATTGATGATACTAATAAGCTCTTGCAAGGGAATATCCGTGAAGTTATATTTTCCGTTTTCCCATTTTATATTAGTAATCTGTTCTACTCTCATTTCAGCATTACGCGGATTGTATATCACTCTTTGTAAAGGCTTCATTACTGTTTTTTGTCCGGTGGATTCAACATTAAATTCTATCTTTCCACGAAACAATGTAATTTCGTTCTTTTCGGCATCGGTTTGTTTGATATGGAAGCAAGTTCCTTTTACTTCAATAAAAGCCTTGTCGATATATACTTGGAAAGTACTTCCTTCATGCTTATAAACTTCAAATAATGAATTACCACTCAACCAGACTTTTCTTTCTTTGTTAAAAGATTTTGTATATTGAATAGAACTTCCGGGCTCCATCCATACTTTGCTGCTATCCGGAAGAGTGTACATCTGGTTCTGCTGAGCTGTAATTTTAATAAGCTCATTAGCTATCTTGTCGCCTTTAAACGTTAACCAGAATCCGCCTATTGTCAATAAAAGTGCAATTGAGGCAGCGGCAAAATACCACCTTGGTTCTACAAGAACTCTGTTATTTTTCCTGTATTCACATTTAGTTTTTACCTTTTTCCATATTTGTTCTTTTATTGCCATATCAGCAGCTCTGTTTCCAGATTCATTCCATTGTTTTTTTATTTCTATATCTACCGATTCCAAGTCAGCAAAGGCTTTCCGTTGCTTTTTGGAGAGTCTACCTGACAGCAGACTTTTGATTAATCTTTTCCTTTCGACCTTATCCATTCTATTCTACCTTGTTGGTTTTAAACTCTATTGTTGCTCATATACTATAAATACACACCAGCTCTTTCTAACCCCACATCGACTTTGTAAAAAAGTGAAAGTTTTTTTGAACGTAAACTGTAATTGTCTGATAATTAGCAATGTAGTTAATTGATTAATGCGAAAAAAAATAAAAAAGATGTGAGATGTATTACTAAGTTCTTGTAGAACTAAGGCCATATTTGGCTGCCGCTTCAGTAGCTATCCTATTGTTGATAGGTGGACTTTGGATGATTTTAGGTGATAATAAAGCGGAAATGAATGAGTTGGTAAGGATTGAAGCCCAACAAAGTATGATGTATATTTTGCCGGATAGCACCAAGGTCTGGATGAAGCCCGGAAGTTCTATTCAATTTGCAAAAGATTTTAATAAAGACAGAAAAGTCTGGTTGAGTGGTAATTCATTATTTGAAGTTTATAAGCACGAGGGAAGTACTTTTCAAGTACACATTAATAAAGCTTTTATAGAAGTGAAGGGAACTTGCTTTCTTGTCAAGCAAGATGATATAAAGCAGAATGAAATTACGCTGTTTCATGGTAAGATAGAATTTAATGTTGAATCTACCGGGAAGAAAATAGTCATGCAACCACTTCAGAAAGTGACTTATAATGTAGATAATGCACAAACACAAATAGAGAATATCTCAAATATCAGTTGGGAAAATGGAAGATATAACTTTGAAGATGTTCCGTTGACTCAACTGATTGAAACAGTCAATCAGATGTATAATACAAATATAGTCTTAAAGAGGAATTTAGGAAAAAAAGCATTGTTTAGTGGGAGTATCCGTTATGACGAAACTTTGGATGATGTACTTGATAAAATCTGTTTTAGTCTCAATTTGACCATAGAAACACACAATGAACAAATTATTATTCATTAATATCAATATAAATATTTTATTATAAACTTAATCGAATGTCTAATCTAATCAGTCGAAGCATGAGAAAACAAAGAATCTCTAGTTGCAGGCGATATTTGAAGTATATCGTCCTCACTTTGCTTTTTTATCCGTTATCTGTCCTTGGAGCTCAGGGACAAGTTTCAGTAAAAGGGCAGTCAATCACTATTAAACAGGCTATTCAGCTTATTGAAAAAAACAGTAGTTATACTTTTTTCTACAATGCAGCAGACCTGAAAAACACAAAAACTAGAAATATTAATTGTTCGGGTACAATTAATGAAGTGCTTAACGAAGTATTCAAAGGGAGTGGAGTCAGTTATACTATTAAAGGTAACGAAGTTATTTTAAAAGTTGAAGGCGAATCTACTCAACAAGCGGCCAAACACAAGATTATTGGTGTAGTGACCGAGTCGGCCACCGGAGATCCCATTCCTGGGGCATCTGTTATGATTAAAGGAACAAAAACCGGTACGACTACCGATGTAGATGGTAAGTTCGAGGTTATGGCGACTTCCAGTGATGTTCTGGTTATCTCTTTTATCGGATATTCTTCTAAGGAGATCAAAGTAGGAAACCAGAAAGTACTGAGTGTTACTTTATCTGACGATGCAGAACAGCTGGATGAAGTAGTCGTAACGGCCTTCGGAACAGGACAGAAGAAAGAAACAGTAACAGGTTCTATCCAGTCTGTACGTCCGGCAGATTTGAAAGTACCGACTGCTAATCTTTCTACGGCTTTTGCCGGTCGCCTTTCCGGTGTGATCTCTTATCAACGTAGTGGTGAGCCTGGAAATAACGGTGCGGATTTCTTTATCCGTGGTGTTGCTACCATGAACAGTGCTACTCCGCTTATTGTACTTGACGGAGTTGAAATCTCAAAAGCGGATTTGAATGCACTTGATCCGGAAGTCATTGAAAGTTTTTCTGTACTGAAAGATGCAACTGCTTCCGCCATGTACGGTACACGCGGTGCGAATGGTGTACTTATCATTAAAACCAAGTCGGGTTCCGACCTTGAAAAACCGATTATCGGTGTGCGTGTAGAGGCTTACGTCAATACACCTATTAAGCGCCCGAAAACGGTGGACGGAGTGACGTTTATGAGAATGTATAATGAAGCCGTTACTAATCAAGGTACCGGAGATGCACTGTATTCAGATGATAAAATCTATGGTACGGCGAATAACTTGAATCCATACATTTACCCGAATGTGGATTGGTACGACGAAGTGTTCAAGAACGCGACTTTCAATCAGAAAGCTAACTTCAATGTTCGCGGAGGTACTTCCAAGATTACTTACTTTATGAATGTGAATGTCAATCATGAAACAGGTATGCTGAAAGACCGTTCCAGCAACTTCTTCTCTTATAAGAATAATATCGACTATATGAAATATGCATTTCAGAATAATGTGGACTTCCATATGTCGAAGACTTCTACTTTGTCTTTACACTTGAATGTACAGTTGAACAATATGCATGGTCCGTTGACAACTTCAGAAGGAGCCGGTGTAGATAATATTTTTGGGGCTATCATGGGAACTAACCCGGTCGATTTTCCTGTAATGTATCCGCAAGAAGATGAGAAATGGTATCGTTGGGGTAGTATTGTGGCAGGTAACTATAATCCTGTAAACCCTGTTGCTGTGTCCAGTATGGGATATAAGGATACGTTCGAGAGTACGGTCGTTGCCAATCTGGACTTTGATCAGAAACTTGATTTTATTACCAAAGGATTGAGCTTCAAAGCATTGATTTCATTTAAGAACTGGAGTTATAATTCCAAATATCGTTTACAGGGTTATAATACTTACCAGTTGACTGACTATACCAAGAATGAAGATGGAACATATAATTATACAGTAAATTCAATAGGGGATGCAACCAATCATACGTTAGATTCTTTCTTTGGTACTGATGGTGACAGACGCTTTTACATTCAAGGTTACTTTAATTATGACCGTGCTTTTGGCGATCATCATGTAGGTGGTATGTTGTTGTATAACCAGGATGAATATAACTCAAATGTTAATTCCAGTTTATTGAACTCTTTGCCCAAACGTAGAATGGGTATTGCCGTTCGTGCTGCTTATGATTATGCCAATCGCTATTTATTTGAGTTCAATGCTGGTTATAATGGATCTGAGAACTTCGCAAAAGGACATCGTTTCGGATTCTTCCCCTCTGTGTCAGTGGGTTGGAATATCAGTCAGGAAAAATTCTGGGAACCAATTAGAAATATAGTATCTAATTTCAAAATTCGCGGTTCTTATGGTTTGGTGGGTAACGACCAAGTACCTTATACTCGTTTCTTGTA
>ERZ791618.662-NODE-662-length-15322-cov-2.498330_pt1 | contig 15322 bp, 7 predicted proteins | sample MGYA00510059_ERZ791618 | MGnify/ENA primary metagenome ERZ791618 (study PRJEB30046, sample SAMN00715159) | human gut metagenome | study: EMG produced TPA metagenomics assembly of the A metagenome-wide association study of gut microbiota in type 2...
CCAGAAGGGACTGAAGTTCTGTATCCCGAAAATCTTTCTTGTGGATTTCTTTGCTCCCTGACCTTCCGCTCCATCACCCGCAAAAGCCTCTGGCATATCCAGACGCTGAATGAATTCAGCAGGAAGATGAGGCGGAAGTGATCTTTATCTGGGGTTATTTACAAAGTTCGCCGTAAAAAGTGTAGTCGGACAGCAAAGTTCGCTGTATTTTTTGTGGAGGCAAGGTGAAGGCCTGCTGCAGATGCACGGAATCACCTTGTTTAGGCCAAAATACAGGTGCATCGTATTTTGGCCTAAAGCCTATAACCTGTCACAATATCGTACTGACCGTGCGATTCTGAAATTCGCACACTCGCACCTGCCTTTCGGTTTTGGTAGACTGTAACCGAAAGGCGGGTGCATTTTGCATTGCAGACCTGCCGGGGAAATTTTGAATGGGAGGATCACATATGAAATCGCCATTTGAGCAGCTGGGCGGCACTTACACAAGGCAGGGCGACTATTGCCTACCCGATGTTTGCTTACCGCCCGAAGAAGAACGCCCTATCGGCATTTACGGTCAGCGGCGGCGAGTTTATCTGAAGGCGCACCACCGGGTGCTGTATTATAACCTGCTGACCGCCGGGACACTGGGCGGCCACCTTGCAGACATCGAGGAGCAGGCGCAGGAACTCTTTCTTCGGTTGGTAGAACAATACGCAGACACCGAGGGCGTGACGGAGGCCTTGAAAGCCGATGACCCGATGGCGTGGGTGTGGAAGATGAACGGCATCCGAAACCGAGCGAACGAGATCGTGATGCAGGAAATTGTATACGGGTAACGAGCAAGCGGGGGCCTATGGTCTCCGCTTGTTTTGTGCGCAAAAAGAACAATGCTGTTTTAAAACGGCATTGTTCCGAACTTTGTTGACATTGTTCTTTTATTCGGGTATAATGTACTTGTGATTTTATGCGTGGAGGTATCCCCTATGGCTGAAATGATCTCGGTAAGAGAGGCAGCAGTGCGCTGGAATATAACGGAGCGGAGAGTTGCGACGCTCTGCAAGAACGGGAGAATCGCCGGTGCGAAAAAGCAGGGCAATCGTTGGCTGATTCCCGCTGATACGCAGAAGCCGGCGGATCAGCGGCTCAAGACGGGCGCTTTCCGCAAGACGGAGCGCGCGCCGAAGCTGCCCCTGCCCATCGGCGTGTCCAACTACTGCCTTGCCTCGTCGGAATACTACTACATCGACAAGACGATGATGATCAAGGACTTTATCGATGAGCGTCCGATGGTGACGCTGTTCACTCGTCCCCGGCGTTTCGGCAAGACGCTGAATATGGATATGCTGCGCACTTATTTTGAAAAGAGCGACAAGGATACCTCCGTCTATTTCCGGGATAAGAAGATCTGGGCCTGCGGCCAGAAGTACCGGGATTATCAGGGCAAGTACCCTGTGATCTTCCTGACCTTCAAGGATGTGAAGTTTGATACTTGGGAGGAGACCTTTGCGGCCATCCGGGATATTTTCGCAAAGGAGACCCGGCGGCACAAAGAACTGCTGGTTAGCGATAAATGCGACGAGTACAGCAAAAAGACCTATGAAAAGCTGGCAGACGGCAAAGTCAGCGAGGTAGAACTGGCTTCTGCTCTGCTGGACCTGTCCGCTATGCTGCACAAGCACTATGCCGTTGCGCCCATTATCATCATCGACGAGTACGACACCCCCATCCAGCAGGGCTATCAGAAGGACTATTACGACAAGGTCATCCGGTTTATGCGAAACCTGTTTTCCGGCGGGTTCAAGGATAATCAGCACCTGTCCTTCGGCTTCCTCACCGGCATTCTGCGGGTGGCCAAGGAGAGCATCTTCAGCGGGATGAACAACCTGTCCATCAACTCCGTGCTGGACAACAAATACAGTGCCTACTTCGGCTTCACCGCCGACGAGGTGATGGAGATGGCGGAATACTACGGTGCTTACGATAAGTTCGATGAAATATGCCAGTGGTACGACGGCTACCGCTTCGGCAAGACGGAGATTTTCAACCCGTGGTCGGTGGTCAACTACTTCAGCAACGAGTGCGAGCCGAGGCCCTTCTGGGTCTCCACCGGCAGCAACGATATTATCGGGGAAGTGCTTGCCCAGGCGGACGAGGAGATTTATAACCGTCTGACCTCCCTGGTCAACGGCGAGACCTTCACCACCTTCATCGACACCGGCGTGATCTATCCGCAGATCAAGAGCAATCCCTCCACCATTTACAGCTTCCTGCTGGTGACCGGCTATCTGAAGGCACTGAAAACCACGCCCTCCTTCAGCGGCGATTTTATGTGCGAGGTCTCCCTGCCCAACCGGGAGATTTCTCTGGTGTATAACAAGGAGATCTTGCAGCGGCTGGAGAATCTGATCCCGCCGTCCACGGCGATTTCCGTTCAGGAGGCCATCTTCTCCGGCGATAACGCACGGCTGAAAGCGCAGATACAGACGCTGCTGACCCAGTCGGTCAGCTCCTTCGATACTGCCGGGGAGAACTTCTACCACGGCTTTATGCTGGGGCTGTGCGCCCTGCTGGGCGGCGCTTTCGTGACCTCCAACCGGGAATCCGGCGACGGGCGCTATGACATTCAGCTGAAGCCCACGCAAAAGGGTCTTCCGGGCATCCTGATCGAACTAAAGCGGAGAAAAATTGCAGCGACGAAAAGCTGAAAAAGCTGTCCGAGACGGCCTTCAGCAGATCAACGACAAGAAATACGAAACCGAGCTGACGACCGCCGGGGTCAGGACGATTTATAAATACGGCGTGGCCTTCAGCGGTAAAAAGGTCGAAGTGGCAGTCGGGTGAGGAGTGAGAATTCCAAAGTATCAAATTGATACTTTGCGAAATTCCAAAGTGTCAGCACGGTGGTTCCAAAGTGCCAAATTGGCACTTTGGAGATGTGCTTATATCAAATGCTAAATGAATTAACAAAAATCGAGGGAGACTGCTTATGAAATCAAATTTTGATTTTCTGAATCGATACTGGCCTGCATTGGCACAGATCGGCGCAACCGCAGAAACCTATGTCTATTCTGATCCCAATGCCTGTATCTATAAACTCGGAATGTTTGCCGAGCGCTTAGTGCAGGAGATCTTTGTCTTTGAGCACATTGCGGAGCCGGCTGTTGACAACACCCACGCAAATCGAATTCGCATTTTGAAGCGAGCCGGTTTATTGCCGCACGAAATTGACAACACGCTATATGTTCTTCGCAAGACAAGAAACTCGGCAGTACATATAGGTACGGACTCCGTGGACGAAGCAAAGACATTGCTGTCCTTGACATACAATCTTGCTGTTTGGTTTATGGAGACCTATGGAGACTGGGGATATATTGCGCCTGAGTTCGTTATGCCGAGCGAAACCACGCACGAAGATTTGGAATCCGTTATTGCCGAGCAGGAAAAGAAAATCGAGGAATTGACGAAGCAACTGGCCGTGGTCACGACTGCAGCTTCGGACAAAACGCAAAAGGAGCGCGCAAAGCGGTCGGAATCTGTCTCCGCTATGATGAATTGGAATGAGGCGCAGACCAGATGCTTGATTGACGAGCAGCTTCGTCTTTCTGGTTGGGAAGCTGATACGCAGAACCTGCGCTACAGCAAAGGAACGCGTCCTGTAAAGGGGAGAAATATTGCCATCAGCGAATGGCCTACCAATTCGGCTTTTTACAAAAACGGGTATGCGGATTATGCATTCTTCATTGGCGAGAAGCTCGTAGCATTGATGGATGCAAAAAAGATGTCGGAAGATGTGGCATCTACCATCGATGTGCAGGTAAAGGACTATGCTGCACATATTAAGCCGGAGGATATTCCACATACGGTTGGAAACTGGAATGGCTATCAGGTCCCCTTCCTCTTTGCTTCAAATGGCAGGGCGTATTTAGAGCAGATGCGGACGAAGTCTGGTATTTGGTTTTTGGATGTCCGGGAACAGGAAAATCAACCGTATCCTATTCGGAACTGGTTTAGCCCAAGTGACCTGATGGAAAAACTTGGTCAGAATACAGTGGCGGCCAATCAAGCGCTGGCTGCGGCAGATAATTCGTTTATGACAGATCCTAATGGGTTGAATCTGCGCGACTACCAGATCAAGGCCATTGATAAGGCAACAGAGGCAATCGTTGACGGCAAGAGAACGGCCTTGCTTGCAATGGCCACCGGAACAGGCAAAACCCGTACTGTTCTGGGGCTTATCTACAAGATGCTGGAATCCAAGCGTTTCCGCCGTATTCTTTTCCTTGTGGATCGAGTGTCCCTCGGTGAGCAGGCAATGGACACCTTCAAAGATGTCAAGCTAAAGGAACTGCTGACGCTGGACAAAATATATGAGATCAAAGCAATCGATGACAACATCATCAATCTGGAAACCAAGGTCAGCATTTCAACGGTGCAGGGGCTTTTGAAACGCACGATTCTGGCAGAAGAACCGGATTTGATGCCCGGTGCATTTGATTTGATTATTGTGGACGAAGCCCACCGAGGCTATATTCTTGACCGTGAAATGACGGAAGAAGAAATCCTCTACGATAATCAGGATGATTATATGAGCAAGTACAAGCAGGTTATCGAGTATTTCGATGCGGTGAAAGTTGCCTTGACTGCTACGCCCGCCCTGCACACGACCGAGATTTTCGGGGAGCCGGTCTATACCTACAGCTACCGTGAGGCGGTTATCGATGGCTGGCTGGTGGATCACGACCCTCCATATCTGATTAATACGGATTTCATTGAAAATGACGCACAGTTCAAGAAGGGTGAAACCTTGGCGCAATATGACCCCAACACCAATGAACTTTTGAACGGTGCGGTTTTGGACGATGAAATGGATTTCGATGTGTCGGAGTTCAACCGCAAAATTGTTCTGCCGGATCATACCCACAAGGTGCTGGAAGAAATTTCGACCTACCTGAATCCGGAGAGTGGAGAAAAGACGCTGATTTTTGCGGTAAATGATGCACACGCTGACCGTATTGTGGATACGCTCCGAGAGATTTACAAGCCCTATGGCATTTCCAATGATGCCATTATGAAAATTACGGGCAAAACTGCCGGCGGCAACAAAAAGAAGATTTTGCAGGTGATCAAGCAGTTCAAGAACAACCAGTACCCCAATATTGCCGTAACAGTCGACCTGCTGACTACCGGAATCGATGTGCCGGCAATTTGCAATTTGGTGTTTATGCGCAAGATCAACAGCCGGATCCTCTTTGAGCAGATGCTGGGACGCGCTACGCGCCTTTGCCCGGAAATCGGAAAGACTCACTTCAATATTTTCGATGCAGTTCGCGTGTACGAGGACTTGGACGACACTTCCAATATGAAGTCAGTCTCCATCAGCAAATCAATGGCTGAATTGTTGGAGGATTTGTTCCGTCCGGGTGAATCCAGCAAACAGCCTGTCAAAGATCGTATTTTGGCAAGATTACAGCGCAAGAGCAACAATCTGACAGAAGAGCAAAAGTATGATGTTTCCGAGCGCTTGGGCGAAAAAACAATTCGGGAATATGCGAAGGAATTGAAAAGCTGTACAGAGGAAGCTTTTGTGCGACGCTGCCGGGAGGATAAGGATTTCCTGCTTTGGTTAGACAACCTGAAGGGTAAAAAGCGTGGACATTACTATTCCGAAAAGGAAGATACTCTTTTGGAAACGACCCGCGGCTATGGTGACACGGAAAAACCGCAGGATTATCTGGACTCTTTTGTGGCCTATGTTAATGAGAACAAAGACCGTATCGAAGCGATCCGCATAGCCTGCACCCGCCCCAGCGATATGACCCGGGCGCAGCTTCGGGAGTTAAAGCTGGAACTGGATAAGGAGAATTTCACCGAGAGCAGCTTGAATGAAGCGGCCAGCGCGGTGAGCAATGAACGGATCGTGGCAGACATTATCGCCTTTGTTCGTCGGGCTGTACTTAAAACGCCGCTGGTGAACCACGATGACCGCGTGAAAATGGCCTTTTCTAAACTGATTTCGGCGCATCACTTTAACAAAATGCAGCTGGATCTGCTGGAAAAGATCAAGGTATATATGCTTCACGAGAGCATTCTCAATACCGAGACTTTTGAGGCACCGGCGTTCAAGATGGATGGCGGTTTCGCACGCTTTAACAAGAAGTTTGGCGGGCAGCTTGCGGAGATCATCCGCGAGATCAACACTTATGTTTACGAAGGAGCAGCTTAAATGAGCACGCAAGATATTGTACAGAAACTTTGGAGCCTCTGCAATGTGCTGCGGGATGACGGTATTACTTATCACCAGTATGTGACAGAGCTGACCTACATCCTGTTTTTGAAAATGGCCGATGAGACCGGTGCAGATAAGGACATTCCCGAAGCATATCGTTGGGGTTCTCTGACCTGCCGTTCCGGCATTGACCTGAAAAAGCACTACTATACGCTGCTCAGCAAGCTGGGCGAAGAATCCGTTGGGCGCGTGGCACAGATTTACGCCAACGCATCCTCCAGCATCGAGGAGCCGAAAAACCTCGAAAAAATCATCACGGAGATCGATAAGCTGGACTGGTATGAGGCTAAAGAGGAAGGTCTCGGCGACCTGTATGAAGGACTCTTGGAGAAAAACGCCAATGAGAAGAAGTCCGGTGCCGGTCAGTATTTCACCCCTCGTGTGCTGATCGATGTGATGACGGAGCTCATCAAACCTCAGCTGGGCGACAAGTGCTTTGACCCGGCCTGCGGTACTTTTGGCTTTATGATTGCAGCCAACCGCTATGTCAATGCGCATAACGATATGTATGCGCTCTCTGACCGTCAGGCAGATTTCCAGCAGAACAAAGCGTTCAACGGCGTGGAGTTGGTGCACGAAACTCACCGTTTGGCATTGATGAACGCCTATCTGCACAATATGAATGCCAATATCACATTGGGGGATTCTCTCGCACAAAGCGCCAAGGGATTGAAAGATTTTGATGTTATTCTGACCAATCCGCCCTTCGGCACGAAAAAGGGCGGTGAGCGTGCCACCAGAGATGATATTTCTTTCCAGACCTCCAACAAGCAGCTGAACTTCTTGCAGGTGATCTATCGCAGCCTGAAGGCGGACGGCAAGGCTCGCTGTGCCGTGGTACTGCCGGATAATGTGTTGTTTGCTGCCGGTGACGGTGCCAGCGTGCGCCGGGAACTGATGAATTTCTGCAACCTGCACACCATTCTGCGCCTGCCTACCGGCATTTTCTATGCACAGGGCGTCAAGACCAATGTGCTGTTCTTTACCCGAGGGACGACCGAGCGGGATAACACCACCGAGGTTGCATTCTACGATATGCGCACCAATATGGACAGCTTTGGTAAGACCCGGCAGCTGCGCAAGAGTGACTTTGATGAATTCGTGGCAGGATACGAAGATCCGTCCAAGCGCATGGGTGAGCGCTGGAGCAGATTCACTCGTGAGGAGATCGCCAAGAATCCGGACGATAGTCTTGACCTTGGCTTGATCCGCGACGACTCCATCGTGGATTATGACGATCTTCCTGACCCGGTGGAAAGCGGCGAGGAAGCGATTGCAAATTTGGAGGAAGCGGTCGATCTGCTGAAAAGTGTTGTGCGTGAGCTTCGTGCTCTGACGGAGGAGAAGTGATGGCAAGAGCAAAAAAAGAAGCCGCCCTCACGCCCGAAGAGCGTTTGCAGGCAGCTTTAGTGCCGGATTGGGAGTGGCCGTACAAGCTGCCAGAGAATTGGTATTGGACAAGGATTGGAAATTATGTTGACTATGTAACGGATTATGTGGCAAATGGAAGCTTTGCGAGCCTGAAAGCAAATGTCAGCATTTTCAAAGACGAAAACTATGCTTTGATGGTTAAAACTCAGGATTTTGCAAATGGCTTTACAAAGTCACTAACCTACACAGACAAACACGGATATGATTTCCTTTCAAAATCAACACTACACGGTGGAGAACTAATATTAAGCAATATTGGTTCAGTAGGAAAGGTTTTTCGTGTTCCCTATTTTGATCGGCCAATGACACTTGCGTCAAATTCTGTGATGGTAAAGTGTTATAACAGTCGTGATTATGATTGGATGTACTATTTCTTGTTATCTCCCATCGGTTTTGAAGAGTTGAAATCCATTACAACTGGTACGGCCGTTCCGAAATTTAACAAAACTGATTTGAAAACCATCCCGTTACCGGTTCCCCCTTTAGCCGAGCAGCAGCGCATTGTTGACCGCATCGAAAGCCTGTTTGCCAAGCTGGATGAGGCAAAGGAAAAGGCACAGGCCGTGGTGGATAGTTTTGAAACTCGCAAAGCCGCTATTCTCCATAAAGCCTTCACCGGTGAACTGACCACAAAATGGCGGGAAGAGCACGGCGTGAGGATGGAGAGTTGGCACCTAAGAACAATTGGAGAAGTGTGTGAAAATGTGAAAGTTGGCATTGTAATAAAACCGTCGCAATACTATGTGCCACAAAATGAAGGAACCCCCGCATTTCGCTCTGCCAATGTCCGGGAATGCAGGATTGATGATTTCGATTGGGTTTACCTTAATGAAAAAGGGATGAAAGATAATAGCCGTAGCATCGTGCATACGGGGGACGTACTCGTAGTTCGTTCCGGAAATCCAGGAACTGCTTGTGTAGTTCCTGAACGATTTGATGGGTATAATGCCATTGATATTCTTATTGCAGTACCGAATAAGAAAATTATCATTTCGGACTACCTCTGCTATTATACGAATTCACCCCTTGGTAAAAAAACGGTTGAAATTGGCAAGCGAGGAATTGCATTAACTCACTTTAATGTTAAAGGCTTTTCACAGATGCCAATCAACATTCCTACGATACCAGAGCAAGTTGTAATCGTTCGGACTCTTGGCGATTTATTTGCGCAAGAGCAGCAGTCCAAAGAAGCCGCCGAGGCAGTCCTTGACCAAATCGACCTGATGAAAAAATCCATTCTCGCCCGTGCCTTTCGCGGCGAACTGGGTACGAATGACCCAAGCGAGGAGAGCGCGGTGGAATTGCTGAGGCAAGTAATCGAACAAGAGGATGGAGATGTGATCAGGCCAAAGGCAAAAGCGAAGCGAATTGCAATTCCCGCAGAAATTAAGCCGTTGTTGTCAGGCGCTAATGAAGAAGCAATTGTCAAACTCCTATTAAAAGCTGCGCCCCAATCTGTTTCTACACAGACAGTAATGTCCATTAGTAAGAAAAAATTTGAGCTTATGGACGCATTACGCAATCTGGAGAAAAAACAGATTGTGTCGAAAAGTGATTCTGGAGAATACTCACTAGTGAGGTAATATTATGCAAATCAAACGGCTTCAGATCGATGATTATCTTTGCTTGGTTGACTTTGATATAGTATTTGACACCGTATTGGGTGGTAGCTCAACAATTCTGATTGGAGAAAATGGCGCTGGAAAATCGACGATGATTGAGTGTATTCTGAACATTCTGATGTCTTTTGATTCTCCCGCAATAGAAAAGCAGATTGACTACAGCTATTCTATGGAGTACAACTATGCGCAAAAGGCGGTATGCATTGTCCAAAGTAATCATAATTATCGTATCACGGTAGATGATGTTTTCTGTGAGGGAAGCTATAAAAGGATGCGCTCTTTTATCCAATCTCATTCTTTGTTCCCTCAGCGCATCATTGCGTTTTATTCTGGGGCCAACAATAAGCTCTTGCCTCAAATAGAACAAATTAATAAAAGCTATGTAAGGCAATGCAGAAATACACTTGTGCGCTTTCTTAAAGCAAATGAATGATGAATCTGAAAGCTTCCTGCCGAACTTCCTCAAAAGAAAGTACAATTATTGTGATGAGGGAATGACTCCAATATAGTTGGCTTCTATTCTTTGTGGTCAGGATTCTTTTGAGCAGAATTATCTTGTCAATGCGTGCAATTTCGGTGAAGTCCAATGTGTGGATATGGTCATTAATATTGATAAAGTTGAGGTTCTTTTTGGCAGAGGACGGTTCGAAGGAGATGTGCCCACGGGTCTGTACTATTTGACGGATTTCATTGACCATCGGTTTACGGATTTACTGCGAAGAGGATTACTATATTCGGCTATGGGAAAATCTTATTTCGAAATTAAAGGGATTGAAAAGCTAGGATTAGATTCTATTGCAATTTTAGAATTTTTTGAGAAACTATACTCTCTGTTTGATGCGAGATTTGAGGTGACCGTCACTCAAGGGAATTCTATAGTGAAATGCAGATCAATGAGCGAAGGGCAGCGCCAACTTATCAAAATCCTTGGTATGCTTGGTATTTGCAAGACGGAAGATTGTCTCGTTTTAATGGACGAACCAGATGCGTATATGAACCCACGCTGGAAGTATGACATCAAAAGCACAATGGATCGATCCTTGAAAGACGCCATAAACGCTCAGGCAATCATTGCAACACACGATCCATTGGTGATCAATGGCGTTCCTAAGGAGTTTATTAGGATATTTACCCAAAATAAAGAACTTGAATCATCCGCAGGATTTTTTGTCACAAGAGTTATCACTCCCGTCGAGGACACTGAGGGAATGGGAATCGACGGGTTGCTACAAAGTGAATATTATGGGTTGCAGACTTCTTACGACCAAAAATCGCATAAGAAATTCTTGCGCAGACAAGAATTATATCTAAAACTTATTGGCGGGAGTGCTACGGACGGAGAAAAAGCAGAGCTTCGTGAAATAACGAGAGATTTGGGATTGCTGCCGCTATCGTATAATTCAATTGATTTTCTATATGATGATTTTTTGACCGTATATAAGAAGTGCGATCTGTATAATCAAGAGTATCTTACCTACGATCAAGTGTTAGAGCGCAGAGGAAAAATTAAAGAAATTATAGAGGCGTTATACGAAGGGCAAGTATGAGATATATAAAGATAGAAGATCTTCTGGTATTCAGAAGCAGGTGGGGACAAGGTAATGAACTTTGGAAAAACAGTGTGCTCAAAAAGGATTTCAGAGATTTCTTTTACAATAAGTGCTGGTATACAGAGGTGCTACTTGTCGGGCAAGATGTGCATATTGACCACTTTCGACCCAAGGCAGCGGTAAAGCCTTTTGAGAATTTTAAATATAATCATTTAATTCAAGATAAGGGGTATTATTGGCTAGCAAATGATCCATCGAATTATAGGGCGTGCTGTATCTATGCTAATCGAAAAACAGGTAGTGGCGGTAAAGGAAACTATTTTCCTCTGGCAGATGATGGCGTATATCAATCGGAAAAAGATGGAAATAATGAGCATCCAATGCTGTTAGATCCATGCGTAGCAGAAGATGTTAAGTTGTTGTCTTTTCTGGGTAATCGCGTAGTTCCTGCAACAGACGATGAATTGGGCAAAGAAAGGGTTAGAGTTTCGGCATCTATTTACAATCTGACTGATGCTTACATAAGCAACGAAAGAGGGAAAATTTGGGCGAGCATCGAACAATCACTTGCAGAGTATGTCTCCGGAGATATTAGCAAGTCCAGCTGCATTCGCCAGCTAAGGGACGCTATATCGCCCAAAGCTCCCTTTTCAGCTTGTGCAATAGCTTGTGTTAATTCTCTTGCTCCAGACGAAATAAAGAGCGAGCTTGATTTGATACTCTAACTCTATGAAATGAGGGATGATAGTGCTGGATCAGACAAATGCAAATATTGAAAGACATATCAAAACCCACACAGAGCGTTCCGATGATGACCGTGCGGCAGTATCTGTTTTGGAGACATTTCTTCGTTCAAATGGGAGAATCAACACTTCTTTTGCATCAGATGATAAGTGGCCCAATCACGATGGCACTTTCGAGTTTGCTCCCGACCCTGACATTTCTAGGCGGCCCAAGCAGACTTTCTATGTCCAAATAAAGGGAACACGCAATTATACTGAGCACGAGGGTGTTATTAAGTACACGCTAAAAGATCTCGCTTTTCCTGCTTTTATATGTGGCAGAGTATCCCTTGATCCGGGAATTCTGTTTGTGATTCTCAATCCCGCTGAACGCGGAGATGAGAGAGTTTTTTTGGAAGTATATGTCGCCCAGCTTTCTTAACAGTATTGATTTTGCAAAAGGCAGTATAACCGTCAGTTTTTCACCGGAAGAGGAAATCTTGAACAATGACGAAAGCGTTTTAGCTTTTTGCGAGAGGTTAGAAAAAATTGTCGAGCGGCATTCCTTTGTAAACCAATTGGAACGGCATAGTTATTCTTTTGAAGAAGCTAAGCGAATCGTTGAGACCTGTGATACGGAAATCACGGAAAGCATCGACAATTTAAGCATTCTAAATAAGAGCCGCGACAACATTTCACGGAGAATTCTGACGAGATTGAACGATCTATGCATTTCAGCTTTACTGTTGAATGCGATGAAAGACGGCTATCAAAGTCCCAACGCCGGCTTTGCGTGGGAATACTCACTCTTAAGGGCAAATACAAAGTACTTAGGGAATTTTTACCGAGGATTGCAATATATCGGACGCCGGATCCCCGAGGAAGGCCAAGCAGAGCGACTGATGCTGAAGTACTACAGCTTTATGTGGCAGATCCGTCAATCACTCTATGAGAACTACGGCATCACCGTGCTTCAGAACTTGGAAAAGTTTCAGGAATATACTGGAACCGATGAGCAAGATAAGCAATACTATGAGTTGGTGGCGAATGCTTTCTCAACCCCAAAAACCGAGCAGAAACATACCAGTAATACGAGGTTTTATATTCAGAAAAGGACGCCGTTTTATGTTGGCAAAGAGCGTTATTTTGAGGTAACACTGCAGCAAGCGTACATCTATGCGTCAAAGTATAACCGAATTACAGCATATACCAAACTTGACATTTCTACAGGCTATTCTGTACAAATCGACTATGTCCCATCATACATTAATCTCTGGGGTGTCAATACAGAAATTAAAATTATCACAGCTTGGCGTGTTTCGGTAGATCCTAAATGCTTGAACACGCTTGGAAAGATACTTAATATGCGCCTTCAGCTTTCTTCAAAATATGGAGAATATGATGCTCTGATGAGATTCCTAACAGAAACAGGTATGGATTTTCTGGAAATGATTGATCTTCGGGAGATACCTTTCTCGAATCTTTTGGAGTCAGTTTACAAAAAAGCAAAAACCTCTTATTTCAAAGATGTTTTACAGCAGCTGAGGGACAACTATTCTACAGGTTCGACACGCTTCGGCCGATATACAATTCGGTATCTGTTACTGAATCTGCGCGAAGATCTTTTGGAACGCGTTATGCCGTCTCAGTTTAGTCCGCAATGGAAATGCAAGGATTTATACCTGTCTAGAAAATGTTTTCCGTTTGAGTGTAACCCACTTGCTTCTGATTTAGCTGACAGCAAAACGAGCCAGATAAGTCAAGCCAAGTACTTGGCCAGAATAGTTGAAAAGGAAAAGACTGAGGTTGCGGTTCCATACTGGTCTATTGTAAAATCTATGCAAGATACCGGCGAAATTTACTGCAATCTTGGTGGAGACTTAACCGAACAGGCAATCCAGAAATATAATGATTGCTTAGACGATTGGGAAAGACAGAAAGGGTATGAAATCATTTCGGATGGAAATGTTGCTTGTATTGCAGCATATGAAGCTTCGACGCTCTTTATTTTGAATAAACTACTGGAACTATCGCAGCTCCCAAATAAAGGCCAAAAAGAAGTTAATGAAAGATACTTGAGAGATTGCAATATTGCTTTTTCTGATCCTAAAAAAGAAGAAACTCTTAAATATGCTTTTGTAAACTCACGCGTACTTCTTATTTACGGAGCTGCCGGTACCGGAAAAACGCCCCTAATCGATATGATCTCGACAATGCTGTCTGGGCGTCGGAAATTGTTTCTTACCAAAACACATACGGCCTTGCAGAATCTGCAGAGGCGAATTAATAATCCGGGGGCTGACGCCAGTTTTGTAAGCATCAATAGTTTTACGAAGAGGGTAAACCTTCCTGATTATGATGTTATCTTTGTAGACGAATGCAGCACCATTGATAACCGTGCAATGAAGGTATTCCTCGAGAAAATGCGCCCGGATACATTCTTAGTACTTGCGGGAGACACCTATCAGATAGAATCTATTGATTTCGGTAATTGGTTTACTTATGCCAAGGATATTATTAAGACTAAAGGTTCGAATGTTGAACTCGTAAGCACTTGGAGAACAAAGGATCCCGGTTTAATTGAGCTTTGGAACGAGACTCGAAATAAGGGTGCGCTAATAACGGAAAAACTTGTTATCGACGGCCCATTTTCTGAAAATATTGGCGAAGGAGTGCTCAATTCCGAGATAATGGATGAGGTGATTTTATGCTTGAACTATGATGGAAAAATTGGCTTGAATAATATGAATAGCTATTTCCAAAATGCTAACACAGAAACGGCTGTTGTCTGGAGAGACTGGAAATATAAAGTTGGCGATCATATATTGTTCAATGACACGGACAGATTTTCTCTGCTCTATAATAATTTAAAAGGGCAAATTGTCCAAATAGAACTGTTCGACAGTAGAATCAGATTTACAGTAGATGTAGAGATCCCGTTAACAGAACAAGATTGCCAAAACGACGGCATAGAATTCATTGATATAATTGATGATGTGACCCGAATACGATTTGATGTGCTTGATTTTGAAGAGGAAATGGCAGATGAAGATCGCAAAAAAACCATCGTACCGTTTCAACTTGCCTATGCGGTTTCAATTCATAAAGCGCAGGGCTTAGAATATAGGTCAGTTAAGGTTGTTATTCCGAGTAGCAACGCTGAAAAAATAACACACGGCATTTTCTATACAGCAATTACGCGTGCAAAAGAAAAGCTAAAAATCTACTGGAGTTCTGAAACAATGCAAGAAGTCGTCGCTGGATTTTCGATAGACACTTCAAGACAAAAAAGTTTGGCAATTATTAAAGAGAAACTAAAGCAGGACAAGAATACTTAGAAATAGGGCACCGACCGCTTGGCCGGTGCCCTATTTATATATGAGACATCTATAAGTCAATAGCGATTATCAGCCGTCCTCCCATCATCGGGAGGGCGGCTTTTTTGCGTCTTGATAGAAAAATTGAGAAATTTCTCGAAACACCCTGCCAAATGGCACCCCTTATTCAGAGTAAGTAGAGGAACTTTTGAAAAGCTGAGAGAATTTTTCAAATTACTTTGCCAAAAGCTCAAAAAATTTCCCAATTGATTAGTAGGAGCACTCGAAAATTTCTTCAAAAATCTATTTGTTATTTGCCCGAAAAGTTCCCAGTTGATTAGTAGTAGGGTTCGCAGAAAAATTCTCAAAAGTTTTTTCGTTCAAATCCAAAAAAATTTCCCAGTTGGTT
>ERZ791618.672-NODE-672-length-15201-cov-1.550178_pt1 | contig 15201 bp, 16 predicted proteins | sample MGYA00510059_ERZ791618 | MGnify/ENA primary metagenome ERZ791618 (study PRJEB30046, sample SAMN00715159) | human gut metagenome | study: EMG produced TPA metagenomics assembly of the A metagenome-wide association study of gut microbiota in type 2...
ATACATAAAATTAACCATCTGGATATCTTTCTCATAGATATAACGGATAATGTCCTCTTTCGTAAACTCGGACGCTGGCTTTTGTAAAAACTCCACTAATACGTTGGGAGTCATTTCTAGTTCTTTGTTCATGTCTTATATTGATTATGTTTATAGTGTAGAGAAAAACTTTCCTTTGGAACTGCTAACCGGAATCAAGCTAGAGATCGCTTCAGCAACCTCTATAGGTCGGTCAGACTCTATGATGTCCACACCTTGACGGATGATCATACGGTATGCTTCAGCACGACTTTCGGGTGTGGATAGTTTATCGTCGGAGGGAGCGGTAGATATCATGCACATGACACCTCTTTCATGTAACATATCGATCACCTCACGGACTTCGGGGGTAATCTCGGACCTACGTAAGCCATGATATGATTCCAAGGTATACCGTTATCCTCATAGTCTTGAACCGCCTCTTTCGTTTTCACGAAAGCCTCAAACATGAAATTCGGATTTTTCTCGTAAAAGAAACGAGCCGAGGCACCATCATGAACCGTAATCATTACATAAGGTTCCGCTTGCATATCGGTAATCAACTGAGCAGTGCGCTCCATCGGAACATCCTTCTTATCAAGGATTAGGATTGTTTTTCCACGGGCCCAACGAATCGCTTCCTCTAAAGTCGGGATACGATAGTTTGTGATATTTCCTTCGGGATCCTTCAAACGGAAATTTTGCAATTCTTCCCAAGTATAATCAGAAACTTTCCCAGTCCCATTACCGGTACGTCCAGTGTATCATCGTGGAAAAGGACGATAACACTATCTTTGGTTAACCTCGGATCTATCTCGAACGTGGCAGGAGTATAAGAGAGGGTATTTTCAAAGGTTTCCATACTGTTCTCAGGATAGCCTTTTCCCCGTCCACCTCGGTGTCCACTAATTAAAGGAATTCGGTCATCGGCATATTGGTAGAAAGATATCAAATCATCTACATTTGATATCTGTAGCGTATTCATTCCGTTGTATTCAAGCTCCTCCTTTGGCGTGTTCAATACGCAAGAACCACAAAGCAGGGCCAGCATTAAAAATCTGGCGGATAAATTGATTTTCATTTCACGATCGTATTTTAGGTGAATGATTCTTTCTATCCGCCAAACTTACACAAAATAAATGATTTTACAGAGTTAGCACCTTAATATTCGTCAACTTTCTGGTCTACACGGAACTTATCCAAACGTGCTTGCAGGCGAGTTTGGATATCAGCATATTCCGGATTATCGTATAAATTATTCAGCTCATTCGGATCACTTTGCAAATCGTAAAGCTCATTGCAATTAATCGCGTCATTATGCTCATTCTTCTCTCCATAGAAATGGATCAATTTATAACGACTGTCACGTACGCCATCGTGGCGACGTACCATATGGATAGCTGGATAATCATAATAATGATAATATAGATACTCACGCCAATCTCTTGGTGTCTCGCCTCCAAACAAGGGGACTAAAGAAGTTCCTACCATATAATCAGGTTTCTCGATACCGGCTATATCCAGATAAGTCGGGGCATAGTCAATGTTCTGTACTAAGGCCGTACATTCACTTCCCGTCTTGATTTTAGCAGGATAACGGATAATCAACGGCGTACGGAAAGATTCCTCATACATGAAACGTTTGTCGAACCAGCCATGTTCACCCATGTAAAAACCTTGATCCGAGGTATAAACGATCACGGTATTATCCATAAGCCCTTCTTTTTCCAGATAGGCGATCAAACGCCCTACCTCATCGTCAATCGATTTGATGCAACGTACGTAATCCTTGATATAACGTTGATATTTCCATTTAACCAAATCCTCACCTTTCAGGTTCTCGTTAATGAATTTTTCGTTACGAGGCTTATAAGAAGCGATCCAAGCCTCCCGTTGTTCCGGGGTCATACGATCCAAAGAGGCCTCCCAACCACCAATATTCCATTCCTTTTTATAAGCCTCCTTATCTTTAAGCTCATCTACCTTCAAATCATAAACCAAAGTCATATTTTTGTCTATACTCATCTCTTGTGTACGTGCGGCATCGCAACGAGTAGCATAATTATCATTGAAAGTATCTGGATATGGGAACTCTACATCCTCATATAAATCCATATATTTCGTATCCGGCATCCAGTTACGATGTGGAGCCTTATGATGAACCAGCAGGCAGAAAGGCTTATCCTTATCCCTCTCTTCCAAAAACTCGATAGCGTGATCGGTCGTAAGGGTCGTCGCATATCCCTCTTCTTTTACATACTTGCCATTCGATTCTTTGCTTTTAAACTCCGGATTATAATAATCTCCCTGATCCCATAACACATGATAATAATCAAAACCTTTCGGCTCACACTGCATATGCCATTTACCGACAACACCTGTTTGATAACCGTGCTGTTGTAAGATTTCAGAGAAGAATACTTTTGTCGTATCAATACCTTTTCCTAATTGTCTTTGTCCGTTTTGATGGCTATAAAGACCGGTCATCAAACATGCACGGCTAGGAGTAGACAGAGAATTCTCTACGAAAGCTTGCCGGAACAACATTCCTTCCGCAGCCAAACGATCTAAATTTGGTGTTGGTGCCAATTTACCTAGCGCATGTCCATAAGCGCTAATAGTTTGATACGAATGATCATCCGTCATGATATGAATGATATTGAGCGGCTTCTCTGCCACTTCTTTTTGCCCGGTTCCGCATGCGGAGAATAAGAAGGCCGGAGCCAAGAAGACCCCATAGTTAATCGCATTCTTCATGTATTCAAAATTTTAAAATTACACAAACGTACAAAAAACAGAAATTATCACCAATAATACTTCCGGGCTATCTCAGCCATAGTCGGATATTTACTATCCTCATCGTCATATTGTTGTTTCAATTCCAACAGTTTTGTCTTCAACTCTTTAATCAACGCCTTTTTCGATGGGTCGTGATACAGGTTCTTCATTTCCATTGGATCCTCTTTCAAGTCATACAATTCCCATTCGGGAGTTCTGGACTCATTCTTGGTCCCGGTCATTCCCAACGACTCTCCATAATAGAATATCAATTTATAGCGATCCGTACGGATACCATAGTTGGCTGTCACGTTATGGTCGTTATCCCATTCATCCAATAGCGGTAATACATAGCCTGTCTCCAATTAGCTGGGGTCTCATTTCTCAAATTCGAGCGGAAACTTTCTCCCTGCATTTGGCTAGGCTTGTCCATTCCGGCATAATCCAAAAATAGAGGAGCGAAATCGATATTCAATGTTATATCCTTATTATCCGTGCCGGGTTTGATTTCTTTCGGATAACGGATAACAAACGGCATACGCAAGCATTCCTCATACATCAATCGTTTATCAAACCAACCATGTTCCCCCAAAAAAAATCCTTGGTCTCCGGTATAGATGACAACCGTGTTTTCCGCCAATCCTTGCTCATCCAAATAGTTCAAGATACGCCCTACGTTTTCATCAATCCAGCGATACAGCGCAAATAATCTTTAATATACAATTGATAAGCCCAATGGCGCAACTCATCACGGCTCATATCCGTAGGTATATCCGTTTTCACATCCGTCTGCCTCAAATGCTCCATGCTCATCCGTAGCAACTCCGCATATCTCCCTTGCCCTCATATGTGTCCAATAAGTTCTCCGGCTCCGGGATCGTTACATCTTTCAATAAATCCTTGAAACGCTCGGCGGGTGTCCACGGTCTGTGAGGAGCCTTGAAATGGCACATCATAAAGAAAGGCTTGCTCTTATCTCGATTTTCCATATATTTGATAGCCTCACTTCCTATCACGTCGGTAGAATGCCCTTTATACACTTTACCCGTTCGGGGATTCGCATGCGGATCATTCCCCCATGTACCTTTTTCTATAAGCATCGGGTCATTATAACGGCCCTGTCCAGGCAAGATATTGTAATAATCAAAACCTGTAGGTTCCGCATGCAAATGCCATTTACCGAATATAGCGGTTTGATATCCTGCTTGCTGCAAGCATTTCGCTACATTCGGATGATCCGGATCTAATGGATCTTGCAAAGTATATACACCATTCTTTTGGCTATATTGTCCTGTGATAATCGCTCCACGGCTCGGGGTACTGATTGAGTTCGTCACAAAACAATTCCTCAATATTGCGCCCTCATGCGCTATTCGATCAATATTGGGGGTCGGTAAGACCGTTGATAAAATTCCACCATAAGCACTTACCGCCTGCGAAGCATGATCGTCAGACATGATATAAATGATATTCGGTGTCCTATCATTCTGTGCCATGGCTGTTTGAACAGCACTAAAGTCATATAGGAAAATGCTTGATAATAAAATGTATTTGCATTTCATCGTATTTGTATTAATTTATTATACCAAACTTTTATAAAGCTATTAATAAAAAAGGATATATTATAATCCTTCATAAATCATACTTCTTGCGAATCAGTAATGCCCTTGATTCCGATGATCCGTGTGAGGTCTCACGGTTCGTTTCAAAGGGATATTCATTCCATCCGTAGACTCCAGCCAGTCATAAATCTGAGCATTCAATTGTTTGATTGTCTCTTTATATTCAGGTTCCGCAATCAGGTTCGTAGTTTCATACGGATCATTTTGCAAATCATAGAACTCATTCGTATCCCAAACCCCATGATAACGGATATACTTATAACGATCGGTGCGGATACCATGCATCGTTGGTGTCTGCGGAAATTCATATTCCCAATAATACTCGTAGAAGATATGATCTCTCCAATCCACCTTTTCTCCCTTGAGCAAAGGCAAGAAAGAATATCCCACCATCTGCTCAGCCTTTTCTAAACCCGCACAAGCCATAATTGTAGGAGCGACATCTACATTTTGTACCATATTCTCTATTACCTTACCTCCCTCAAACATACTAGGGCAACGAACCAACATAGGAACTCGCACAGATTCCTCGTAGAACTGTCTTTTGTCGATCAATCCATGTTCTCCCCACGCAAAGCCATTATCACCCATGTAAATAACCAACGTGTTATCATCTAACCCTGCTTCTTTCAGATAATCCAAGACAGAACCGATACTTTCATCTACAGAACGCAAGGTCTCACAATATTTACGAACTTGAACATCCCAAGGACGGCCATGGTAGGAATAGTCCACCCCATGCCAACTTTCTCTTTGACTTTTCACCCAATCCGGAGCCATTTTTTCTCCATAATACTCTTTTCCAAACGCAGCCTTTCCTGTTTTCTTATCAATAGTCGGCAACTCTTTAATGCCATAATGAGGCGTATTGAAGTTCGGAGGTAATACCAATTCCTTATTTTTATAACAATCCTTATGGCGCTTTGCGGCTGAAAAATTGTCGTGCACACCCTTATGAGACAAATAGACAAAGAACGGTTTATCCGCTTGTTTTTGTTCTTTCATGAATTGGATCGCATGGTCGGTCAAGAGATCCGTAACATAGGTACTGTCTTTATATTGTATCCATTCCCCATTTGTATTTATACGAGGGTTATAATATTCCCCCTGCCCCTTGAAACCTTCCCAATGATCAAAGCCTGGTTGAGGAGCCCCTGAGTCATTTCCCATGTGCCATTTTCCAAAGAAAGCAGTTTTATATCCACACTCCTGCAAATATTGTGGAAAAAAGATCAATCCATCAGGAAGAGGAGCGGCATTATCAACCACCTTATGGCTATGTGAATACATGCCGGTCAAGATGGAAGCACGGCTGGGAGAAGAAAGAGAGGTCGTAACAAACGCATTTTTGATATGCGCTCCTTCCTTGGCCATCCGATCCATATTAGGAGTTTCCAACCAAGGGATCGTATTCATGAACCCCATATAATCATACCGGTGGTCATCCGAGAGAATAAAGACAACATTTAATGGTTTCGTTTTTTGTGAAGTATTGTCTGCTTCCTGATTTTTAGGCTGGCAGGCCAAACATTGACTTACGATAGTCAATGAAAACAAGGTATTATTGATATTTGTATTCATATTGATAAAAGTTGAGGAGCTGTAAGTTTTACAGCTCCAATTAACATTTTATGACCAACCCGGATTTTGCGTTAGCTCAGGATTCAAATCCAATTCCCGTTGAGGAATAGGCATGAGAATCATGTAATCCTTTATATTACTAGCAATGTCCGTCTTATTCTTCTCAGCGACTTTCGCTTCGTATGTGCTGTGCTCTTTCATCCGTTTTATGAATGTACCTGTACGTACGAGGTCAAACCAGCGATGTCCTTCTATCGGAAATTCCAAATAACGCTCTTGTAAGACTGCTGCCCGGAAAGCATCTTTAGACAAACCCTCATAATTTTCAGAAGAATCACCAAACGCACGCTCTCGAACACGATTTAAAACTTGATGAGCTTTCTCTGATTCTCCGATTTCATTTAACGCTTCCGCATACATAAGCAAGGCATCCGAATAACGGATGATATGCATATTGATCTCACAGAACTTAATAGCCGTTAATCCATCTTGCCAATACTTGCCAAACAAAGGAATACTTGATATCAATTCCTTTCCATTTACAGGGTTCGTATAATGCGTTCTTAAATTCACGGCTTTACGTTTATCATTTTCCTTAAAGGTATTATTTAATTCCATAGTGGGAATATCCGCCTCATTAGATCCCTAACTCCGATCGGTTCAGGCAAAGAATATTTGGGTCCCGTTAAACTCATTTCATCATTATGAGGTAATGGGTCCGCCTTATATTCAATATAAAAGACAGCCTCTTTACCAGCTTCAGTATCCAAGTTCCAATTATCTCCATACTCCACATGTAAACCATACCCATAAGCACCTTCTTGTTCAACAACCTCTGCCAGTTTTTCCTTTGCTTTGGAATAATCACCTTTCGTCAAATACACCTTTCCTGCTAAAATCTTGGCAGCACCTTTTGTCGCACGCCCTATATCTGTAGTCCCATATTCTGAGGGATAAGGAAGGGCACTTTCCGCATCTGTCAAATCAGATAGAATCTGTTCATAGATCTGCTCTTTCGCAACTCTCGGCCCCATAGCATCATCTATTGTCTCTAACTGAGTCACCAAAGGAACATCTCCAAAAAAGCGGACTAAATTGAAATAATAAAGAGCACGTAAGAATTTTGCTTCTGCTATAAATCTTTTTTGTAAATCAGGATTCATAGTAACAGATGGAATGTTATTAATAGCGGCATTAGCTTTCATAATGCCCGAATAATTATTTTGCCACATATCTCTAATAAATGTGTTTTCCGGGGTGTGACGCAAAAATTCCAAGTTCTGTAGAAAGGCATTAGGCATACCAAGACCGTTTTTCATCCCATCACATGTAAGATCGCATAACATATACATGCACCTACTATAAATACTATTAAGTTGTTGATAAGTTGCATCAACTGCCGCTTGGGCATCTTTCTGACTCGTGTAAAAGTTATCCACGACCAGCCTGTCTATTGGTTTCTCGTCTAAGAAAGAACACTGTACATTGAACAATGAGAATATTGATATACAGCCAAATATTATATATTTATTCATGATAATACAATTTAATTATTACTTAATATCAAGTTTTATACCAAACATAAATGTACGAGATTGTGGATAGCCACCGAAATCTTCGCCCGCTTCAAGCGTAGAGGCACCTCTATAACTAACTTCAGGGTCATATCCCCGATATTTTGTCCATGTTAATAAATTTTGTCCAGTCACATACAGACGCAAACCTTGGATATGCTTTAAGTTTATTTTAGGAAAGCTATAAGATAGTGATAACGTTTTCAATTTCAGATAAGAGCCATCTTCTATAAATCGATCACTTACCAATAAGGCTCTATTTGTTGTTGCCTTTGGGTATATGTTACTCGGATTTTCCGGTGTCCAACGATTTACCATGTCCGCATAAGCATTTTGCCCACCTGTTGGATTCTCCAATTCCATGGCATTATAATTAAGAATCTTATTTCCATAGGAATATTGTAAGAACACATTAAGTTCGAAGCCCTTATAAGCAAACGTATTTGTTAATCCTCCGAAAAATTTAGGATTAGCGTCTCCCAATATTTCCCTGTCATTAGCGGCATCTACCTTTCCATCACCATTTAAATCCTTATATCTACGCAAACCAACACCAATAGGTGAAGCAGATGAAGTTTGTTGCTTACATTCTTCCTCATTTTGAAAAATACCATCAAAACGATATCCATAGAAAACACCAATGGGCTCACCTACAATCAAGCGACGTACAGAGCCTGTTTTTAAATGCCCATCGCCTTCTGCCATTTCCTTATACTCTTCTCCGCCTAATTCAAGAACTTTATTCCGATTGAAGGCGATGTTAAAAGCGGTTGTCCAACTGAATGCCCCTGTCAAATTATCACTTTCTATTGATAATTCATATCCTTGATTTTCTATGCTACCTATATTCTTCAACATGGTTTGATATCCAGATGTAGCAGGAACTGCAACACTATACAGCAGGTCTGTTGTTTTCTTCTTATAATAGTCTGTTGTGATGCGTAATCTATTATTGAACAAGCCTAAATCTAAACCAATATCAAATTGTCCGGTGCGCTCCCACTTTAAGTCAGGATTAGGAATTTTGTTTGGGAAAAATCCTGATACGAGTTGATTCCCTAAGATCCAATTACTAGTACCTAAAGTTGCCAATGATTCATATACACCGATCTCCGTATTACCTGTAAAACCATAACTGGCTCTTAACTTTAAATTCGAAATGACTTCTTTTACAGGCTCCATAAAAGCCTCTTCCGATATTCGCCACCCAGCAGAAGCGGAAGGGAAGAAACCATATTTGTTGTTTGTCCCAAAACGAGAAGAGCCGTCAACACGGGCATTCACGGAAAATAGATACTTATGTTTCAGCGTATAATTAATACGAGCTAAATACGACATCAAACTCCATTGAGTAGCGTTGGATTCCGGTTTGTTATAAACAGAACCAGCTCCCAGATTATTATAAAGCATTAATCATTCACGAAATTTGAGGAGGATCCCATTACATATTCCGCATTATTTTTTTGCATCGTAAAACCACCCAACAAGCTTAAGTCGTGCTCCTCTGCAAATGTTTTATTCCAAGTCAGTGTATTTTCGTTCAGCCAATTTATACTTTTATTTACACCTACATAAGCCGAGGCAACTCCTCCAGACTGATAAATATTGGACGGGGTATATCTGTTTGTCTTATGATACATCACATCCGCTCCCAATGATACTTTCAGTTTTAAATCCGGAATGATCTCCCATTGTGCATAAATATCTCCAAGCAAACGTGAAGTCGCATTATTAAATTTCCGTTCTTTTGCTGTCGCTACCGGATTTGGAACTAATATTCCATGAACATTAATTTGAGTGTATGCACCTGTCAACTCATCTTCATATACAGGCTGTATAGGATTCATTCTTAATGCACCAGAAATAGTTCCGTCTTCTCCTCCAGTATCAGTTGCTACGGAATTACTAATCGTATGGCTGGCGGTCATGTGTGTTCCCACACTAAAATTCTTGAATATTTTACGATCCAAATTCAAGCGTATGGAGTAACGCTTGAAATCAGAGTTGATAACAATTCCCTTCTGATCTGAGTAATTGCCTGATATCGCATATTGTGTCTTCTCGTCACCACCCGAAAAACTTAATTGATATGTTTGCGTACTTCCTCCACGAAAGATCTCGTCTTGCCAATCCGTCCCATTACCGATCTTTGCGATCTCAGATAAAGCCGTAGCATCATAATAGGGTTTCAATCCATCATTTGCATAAGCCTCATTCACTAATTTCGCATAATCTTGCGCATTCATGACATCTATCTTTTTGGATACGTTTGATATTCCAAAACTTGCCTCAAAAGAGATAATATCCCGTCCCTTTTTACCGCTTTTTGTTGTGATCAATACGACACCATTCGCCGCACGTGCTCCATAGATCGCCGTGGCGGCGGCATCTTTCAAGATCTCTATAGACTCAATATCTGATGGATTCACTGTAGACAAACCACTCATCTGTGTCTTACCACCCGTATTACCGAAACCACTACCACTATAAACAGGGAAACCATCGATAACATATAGAGGCTCGTTTCCACCTTGCAAAGAACTACTGCCACGTACCCGAATAGAGGCTACGGCTCCCGGCATACCAGAGGTTTGGATTACTTGCACACCAGAGGCTCGACCGACTAAACCTTGATCGATAGAAGTCATGGGCGTTTGCTGTAATTCAGCTGTTTTAACAGAAGATACAGCACCCGTTAAATCACTCTTCTTCACAGAACCATAGCCAATGACAACAACCTCATCAATATTTTGGGTATCCTCAGTCAGTTGGATTTTAAGGGAACGTTGCTTGCCTATTTTTACTTCTTTAGTCATGTAACCGATATAAGATATCAGAAGTATATCCTTTTCCGACGCATCTAAACTGAAATGCCCATTCATATCGGATATGCTACCTATAGAGGAACCTTTTACGATAACATTTGCACCAATGATGGGTACATTCGCTTGATCGGTAATGATACCTGTAATTTTACCATCTTGTTGGACCATCCGAGGCTGTTCATTTTTCTTGTAGATTATGATATGTTTATCATCGATTGTATAAGACAAACCTTTTTACCAAGAATGCCATGCAATACTTGGTTGATACTTTGCTTATTAGCCTTCACAGAGATCTTCTCATTAAGATTAATCTCATCATTCTTATACCAAAAAGAGTATTCACTTTGGTGCTTGATCTCTTCAAGCGCCTCCGAGATAGTAACATTGTGCAGATTCAATGATATTTCCGCTACTTGAGAGTAACCCGTTTTCGCGGATGCGCAAAATAAGCTGAGCATACATAGTACAACAGATAGTCTCATGATGTTATATGTTTTTTTTAGGTTAACATTAGGCATATAATGCCTTGTGTGTGAAATAAATTTCATACTTTTGCAATGATTTAAAGTTTTTAATTGTGTTGCGATAATTAAGACTTGAGTCTTTAGAAACGGAAGATGTTGGTAGCATTTTCCGTTTTGTTTTTCTCTATTCCCTCTTTTTTCTATTTCATAGGCATATCGATTTAACGTTTATAACTCATTTGATTTACTTTTTCGAGATCGTGATTTGATCCCCTTCTATCTCATACTTTATAAGTCGATTAGCGGTCATGACCCGGAGGATTTGGTCTATGTTCTCTCCCCGTACGAAATCACCGGTAAAAGCTGCGTTCCTCAAATCATTCCCGAGGATCTGTATCCTTACGTTGAAACTCCTTTCCAGTTGCTTAGCGATTTTCTCTAGTGGATAGTTGGTGAAATAGAATTTACCACAAATCCACGAAGTATAACTTTGTAATCTCACTTCTCTCTTGATAAAGCGATGTGAGGCTTTCATATATTTTATTTGCTGTCCCGGCATTATCTGGATGAGATTTTTAGTGTCAAGTCCGACACCGACTTTCCCTTCCGCTAAAGTCACCTCTATATTATCATCGTCATCATAGGCCTTCACATTAAACTTCGTTCCTAATACTTTCACCTTAACATTTTCAGCGCTAACGATAAAGGGATGCTCCTTGTCGTGCGATACCTCGAAGAATGCCTCACCGTTCACCTTTACCTCCCTCTGCCCGGAGACGAAAGCTGTCGGATAACTCAATGTCGTACCGGCGTTGAGGATCACTTTCGTGCCGTCAGACAGGACTACGGAGGATCGCATTCCCATCGGATTCACCATCTCTACCATTTGGCTGTTCAGTTTCTTGTAGCCTTCGTGGAAGAGATATAATTGGAGATGCTGAACAAAAGCGTGACGGAGGCGGCGACCGCAGATATTCTCAACCAAAACCTTCTGCGCAAGCTGCGTTCGATACGGTTGTTGACCTCTAGGAAGATATCTTCCCTCATTGCGTCACCCATTTGCTTTATGATCTCTTTTCTTGTCTCCATATTTCGTCTTTCTTATAATGAGGAGTAAGGATCGATGAAATTCGTTTAAAGAGAAAGACGTTTTTTTTAAAATGTTTGAAATATGTCCTAGATGCATAAAACATCCAAATAATTGTCGTGTAGAAAGTCATTTTCACCTAGTATTACTCCCTTCTGTGTAGAATATATACTTTAAGTGCTATAGGATATATACTTCAAGTGCCTTGGAATATATACTTCATTGGCTAATTTGATTTTATTGGAAAATGGATATTAATATGAAAACAAACGAAATATCAGGAAAATCCGATTTCAACCGTTTTATTAACTTCTCCACCGCAATCTTCATTTGCACTCGGACCGTACTCTCTTGGATGGATAGGATTTTAGCGACCTCCTTGGTACTTAATCCTTCCTCACGGATCATCAAGAATATTAGGCGACATTTTTCGGGAAGCTCATCAATTGCCAGATTAAAAAGTTCCCGCATTTCTTGCGATTCCAACATACCCTCAGGAGTAGCTTCTTCCTCTGGTTCAAATGAATATAACTGATCCATCTGGATTTTATTGACACTATTGCTTCTTGAAATATGACGAAGCGCTTCGTTGCGTACCGTTATATACAAGTAAGTATCTATATTGTCTATCTCTTTTAAGCGTGCTTTTGATTTCCAAATAGAAAAGAACACGTCGGACACGACCTCCTTGCAAGCCTCTTTCTCTCCAAGGCAATAATACGCAAAACGGAATACCTGATCGTAATACAAATTATAAAAGCGCTCAAATGCCCCTCTGCCGTCTGAAGAAACAGAAGATAACAAGTTCTTAATATTTTGTTTAGATACTTTCATGCCCTTTTATGCTTAGAAAAAAAGCGGGTTGTCGCCCACACTTCGTAAGGTATCGCCAGAGACCTATGCACACGTAGACAAGCAACCCGCAGATATAGCGAGGGCTTGTGCCTTGTGTGCTGTTAAAACTGGCGATTTCAACGAAGTAAGGCACTTCCAAAATTTTCACGATACAAATATAAGGTTTTTATCACATTTAAATCTCTTTAAAACGTACTATTGATTTCTGTGAGATCATTATCTTTGTACGAAACATATCGGTGAAATTATGGACGAGAAAGTGCTCGAGAAATTGAAAATCTTGGCCGAGTCGGCAAAATATGACGTATCCTGCGCTTCCAGCGGAACCTCCCGTTCGCATAAGAGCGGGGCTATAGGAAGTGCCGCGGGATGGGGTATTTGCCATAGTTTCGCTGAGGACGGACGGTGTATCTCGCTTTTAAAGATCATGCTGACGAATTATTGTATGTATGATTGCGCCTACTGCATCAACCGGCGAAGTAATGATTTACCGAGAGCTACGCTTTCCGTTACCGAGTTGGTGAATCTTACGATCGAGTTTTACCGGCGTAATTACATTGAAGGATTGTTTTTAAGCTCCGGCGTGGTCCGAAACCCGGATTACACGATGGAACGGTTGGTGAGAGCCATCAAGGATTTGCGCCTCGTACATCACTTCAATGGATACATACATATGAAGAGTATCCCCGGAGCCAGCCAAGAATTGGTAAATGAGGCTGGGCTTTACGCCGATCGTTTAAGCGTGAATATAGAGATCCCGAATGAGGCGAGCTTGCGGACTCTAGCTCCGGAAAAGGATTTTAAAAGCGTATTTGCCCCTATGCGTTATATCCAACAAGGTGTATTACAAAGCGCCGAGGAACGCAAGCGTTTCCGGTATGCCCCACGATTCGCTCCCGCCGGGCAAAGCACGCAGATGATCGTTGGCGCTACGGCGGATACCGACAAGGATATACTTCGTCTATCATCGGCCTTATATCAGAGACCTACGATGAAGCGTTTTACTATTCGGGATTCATTCCGGTAAATGCGTATGATAACCGTCTTCCGGCACTTACCACGCCTCCGCTGGTCCGTGAGAATCGTTTATATCAAGCGGATTGGTTATTGCGTTTTTATCAATTCAAGGTAGATGAGATTGTCAATGACGCATATCCGGATCTGGATCTAGACGTGGACCCGAAGTTGGCTTGGGCCCTGCGGCATCCGGAGGTCTTTCCGGTAGATATCAATAAAGCGGATTACGAGATGCTTCTTCGGGTTCCGGGAATTGGCGTGAAATCGGCAAAGATCATAATCGTTTCCCGGCGTTACGCTAATCTCGGTTCAGAGCAGTTGAAGAAAATAGGAGTGGTCATGAAAAAGGCTAGCTATTTTATTACTTGCCGGGAGCTCCCGACGCAGACCGTGAATGAGGTCAGCCCTGAAACCGTCCGGCAACTATTGACGAGAAAGAGCGGAAAGAAAGTAGACGATCGGCAGCTTATACTGCCTTTTATAGATTAACGCCTGTTTTATAAGAAGGATTGATAATGATTATATTTGTTTACGACAAGACTTTTGAGGGATTGCTTACCGCTGTATTCGATGCCTATTCCCGTCGAACTTTTCCGGATTTGTTAGTAACCGAGGGTGAGCCATTTCCATTGTTCTATGACGAGGCGATCCGGATTTAACGGACGACCGGAAAGCAGAGCGGGTATGGAAAGGGCTTGAGAAGAAAATCTCCAAGTCTTCTCTTTCCGGGTTGACGGTAACTTGGTTGTCGGAATTACCGGAAGTAGACCTGTTGTTATTCAGATATATCCGCAAAGCGATCGATGCTCCAGCCACGATTGAGTTCAATCTTGGTGACCCGGACATATTGGAAACGGCCAAGATCTGGAAGAAAGTAAACAACGAACGCTTGCGAGTGATGCAATTCTTTCGTTTCCAAAAAGCGGCGGATGGAACTTACTTTGCTGCCATCGCACCTATATATAACGTATTACCTTTGGTATTACCTTATGCGCAAGACCGTTTCGCTGATCAGCAATGGCTCATTTACGACTTAAAAAGAGAGTATGGATATTATTATGATCTTAACGATACGATAGAAGTCCGTTTCGAAGAGAAAGATTCACACTTATTGACCGGATTGCTCAGTGGGATATCATGGATAAGGATGAGAAACTTTTTCAAAGTATGTGGAAAGAGTATTTTAAGTCTATCGCTATCAAGGAGCGTTTAAACCTGCGGCTTCATCGCCAACATATGCCGGCTCGTTTTTGGAAATATATGCCGGAGAAGAGATAATAGTATAATTACTATTAATCAGCCAATTACAGTTTTTGTTAATTTCATGTCTTATGCTGATATAGGTAGACACATTCAATAACAATAAAATGTGTAATTATT
>ERZ791618.673-NODE-673-length-15190-cov-4.937298_pt1 | contig 15190 bp, 20 predicted proteins | sample MGYA00510059_ERZ791618 | MGnify/ENA primary metagenome ERZ791618 (study PRJEB30046, sample SAMN00715159) | human gut metagenome | study: EMG produced TPA metagenomics assembly of the A metagenome-wide association study of gut microbiota in type 2...
CTTGGCCTTGCGGTCCTGACGGGCATAGCCGAAGTAGGGCATGACGGCGGTGATGCGGCCGGCGGAAGCGCGGCGGCAGGCGTCGACCATGATGAGAAGCTCCATCAAATTGTCGTTGACGGGCTTGCAGGTGGACTGAACGAGGAACACGTCGCTGCCGCGCACGGTCTCGTACAGGGAGACGGAGGCCTCGCCGTCTGCGAAGCTCTTGACCTCGCTCTCGCCGAGCTTGGTGCCGATGATCTTGCAGATGTCCGCTGCCAGTTTGGGGTTTGCGTTGCCGGTGAAAATCTTGATGTCCTTACCGTGAGAGATCATGTTGAGTACTCCTCTGTTTATAAAAATTTTTCTGAAGTTACTTTTTCTCGTGCGCCGCGCGCCACTGTTCCGCCCAGCCAGGCTTGTTGACCTGACGCTCGCGCGCGATGGCGAGGGAATCGGCGGGGACCCCGTCGGGGGGGGGGGGGGCGGACGGGGGCGATGAGGTTTGTGTTGCAGCCGATGAAAGCGTCGTCGCCGATCGTGCAGCGGAACTTTTTAAAGCCGTCGTAGTTCGTCGTGACCGTGCCGCAGCCGAAGTTGATGCGCTCGCCGCAATCGCTGTCGCCGACGTAGGTGAGGTGCGAGATTTTCGTGCCGTTGCCGATGACGCTGTTTTTGATCTCGACAAAGTCGCCGACTTTGACATGATCGCCGATCTTCGAGTTCGGGCGGACATAGGCAAAGGGACCGACGGTCGTGTGCGCGCCGACGGTGCTCTCATTGAGCTGCGAGGCGTTCACCTCGGTCTCGTCGCCGACCGTGCAGTCGCGGATCATGGCGTTCGGGCCGATGGTGCAGTTCTTGCCGATGACGGTCCGGCCGCGCAGGATCGTTCCCGGCAGGATGACCGTGCCGCTGCCGATCTTGACGCGGGGGTCAATGTAGGTATTGTTGGGGTCCATGATGGAAACGCCCGCGGCAAAGTGCTTGTCGGCGATCTTGCGGCGGCACATGTCCTGTGCGGATCTGAGCTCCTCGTCGTCGCCGACGGGCAAAAAGCCCTTCGTGATCTCCGCCCCCTTGGGGAAGGCGGCGAAGGCGCCGTGTTCCTTGAGCACCTTGCAGCACTCCTTCGCGTCCGCGGAGTAGACCGCGCCGCCGGAGAACACGCCCACGGGCAGCACCGCGCCGTTGACGATGAGCACGCTGCCCTTTTCATCCTTGAGGAGCGTTAAAAGCTCTTCCCCGTGTCTGGCACCGTCGACGTAGACAACATCGGCGTTTTCGGGGACGTAGGGGCGCATCATGTCGTGCGCCCGTTTGTCAGACACAATAAAAAACCGCTCAATGCCCCGCCCCATCAGTTCTTCGACCATCCACGTGAGAATGGGGCAGAACAAAATGGGCCTCAGCATCAGCGGCGTTTTTTCTTTTGTCAGGGTCATATCGTCCGGCATAAAGAGAACTGCCAACTTCTGATCCATCGGAGCTCATCTCCTTTCAATTCTACTCTCTATTAACGACATTATAGCAAAGATGCCCGAAAAATCCACCGTTTCTCACAAAAAAAACAAAAAATTTTTGATTTGGCGGCTTTACTTTTGCATTTTCAAAATTTCGTTTCAAAAGACTGCATTTTAGGTTGAATTCGCAATATTTTTGCGGTACAATGATAAAACTTTCGCGTGGAGGAGGTGCTGTCATGCTGAATATCGTGCTCGTCGAGCCGGAGATCCCGCAAAACTGCGGCAATATCGCGCGCACCTGCGCGGCGACGGGGGCGCATCTGCATCTCATCAAGCCCCTCGGGTTCGATATTTCCGACCGCGCCGTCAAGCGCGCGGGGCTGGACTACTGGTACCTTGTGGATATCAGCGTGTACGAAAATTTAGCCGACCTTTTTGCAAAGCATCCCGAGGCGGAACGCGACTGCTGGCTCGCCACGACCAAAGCTCCGCAGGACTACTGCCAGGCGGAATTCAAGGACGGCTGCTGGCTCTTTTTCGGAAAGGAGACCGCGGGCCTGCCGGAGCCTTTCCGCGTGGCGCACTATGAGCGCTGCATCCGCCTTCCGATGCGGAAGGAGGCGCGCAGCCTGAATCTATCAAACTCCGTGGCGATCCTGACGTATGAAGCGCTGCGGCAGACGGGCTTTCCCGGTCTCAAGCACGAGGGGGAAATGCTGGAAAAGGAGTAAATCCCAAATTCGTTTTAACTGCGTAACCAAATCGTATGTGTATATTATGAGGAGGAAACAACATGAATTATAACAAGAAGACTGTTCTCGATGTGGACGTGAGCGGCAAGAAGGTGCTGCTGCGCTGCGATTTCAACGTGCCCCAGGACAAGGAGACCGGCGAGATCACCTCGGATAAGCGCATCGTGGCCGCGCTGCCGACCATCCGGTATCTGCTCGACCACGGCGCGGCGGTCATCGCCTGCTCCCACCTCGGCAGCCCGAGGCCAAGTTTGACAAGTGGGTGAAAAAGCAGACCGAAAAGGGCAAAGACCCCGCAACGCTGACCGAGGAGAAGTGGAAAAAGTCCCTCGACAAGCTGACGCTTGCGCCCGTCGCCAAGCGCCTGTCCGAGCTTTTGGGCAAGGATGTCATCTTCGCGCACGACGTCGTCGGCGAGGACGCCAAGGCCAAGGCCGCGGCGCTCAAGGGCGGCGAGATCATGCTGCTTGAAAACACCCGTTTTGAAGCGGGTGAGACCAAGAACGACCCTGAGCTCGCCAAGGCCCTTGCCTCGATGGCGGAGCTGTACGTCTCCGACGCGTTCGGCACGGTGCACCGCGCGCACGCGTCCACCGCGGGCGTGCCGCCTATCTTCCCGCCGTGTCGGGCCTGCTCGTTGCCAAGGAACTTGAGGTCATGGGCAAGGCGCTCGACGATCCCAAGCGCCCGTTCGTCGCCGTGCTCGGCGGCGCAAAGGTCAGCGACAAGATCGCCGTCATCAACAACCTTTTAGACAAGGCCGACACCGTCATCATCGGCGGCGGCATGGCCTATACCTTTGCCCGGGCCCAGGGCGGCTCCATCGGCAAGAGCCTGTGCGAGCCGGATAAGCTGGACTATGCCCTTCAGATGATCCAGAAGGCCAAGGACCGGGGCGTGCAGCTGCTGCTGCCCACCGACACCGTGGCCGCGGCGGAGTTCTCCGCCGACGCCGACAGCCTGGTGGTCCCCACCGACGCCATCCCCGACGACATGGAGGGCCTGGACATCGGCCCCGAGACCATCCGCACCTTCTGCGCCGCCGTCCGGGGCGCAGGCACCGTGGTGTGGAACGGCCCCATGGGCGTGTTCGAGTTTGAGAAGTTCGCCGCCGGCACCCGGGCCATGGCCCAGGCCCTGGCCGACAGCGGGGCCATCACCATCGTGGGCGGCGGCGACAGCGCCGCAGCCGTGGAGCAGATGGGCTTCGCCGATAAGATCACCCACATTTCCACCGGCGGCGGCGCCTCCCTGGAGTTCCTGGAGGGCATCGAGCTGCCGGGCGTGGCCTGCCTGCTGGATAAATGACACCAAAGGGGAAACTTTTCACCCTTTTGAAATATAGATAAGAGGAGTAAGAATCGCTATGAATCGCAGATACCGCAAGACCATCATCGCCGGCAACTGGAAAATGAACATGACCGCCAGCGATACCAAGAAATTTGCCGACGACATCAAGGCCATCATGCCCCGCGCCAAGTGGTGCGACGTGGTGGTGTGCGTCCCCTTCGTGAATATCCCCGCCGCCCTGAAGGCCTTCAAGGACCTGCGCATCTCCGTGGGCGCGCAGAACATGTTCTATGAAAAGTCCGGTGCCTACACCGGCGAGGTTTCCGCCGACATGCTCAAGGACCTGGGCGTCAAATACGTCATCATCGGCCACTCCGAGCGCCGCCAGTATTTCGGCGAAACGGATTTCACCGTCAACAAGAAGGTCCTGGCCGCTCTGGAGGCGGGTCTGCATCCCATCATCTGCGTGGGCGAGAGCCTGGAGCAGCGGGAGCTGGGCATCACCATGGAGCTCATCGCCCTGCAGGTGAAGTCCGCCCTGGCCGGCGTCCCCGCCGAGAAGCTGCGCAAGTGCGTCATCGCCTATGAGCCCATCTGGGCCATCGGCACCGGCAAGACCGCCACCGCCGAGCAGGCCGCCGAGGTCTGCACCTCCATCCGCACCACCGTGCGGCATCTGTACGGGGCCCGCATCGCCCGCTCCATCACCATTCAGTACGGCGGCTCCATGAAGCCCGGCAACGCGGCGGAGCTGCTGGCCCAGCCCGATATCGACGGCGGCCTCATCGGCGGCGCTTCCCTGAAGCCTGCCGACTTTGTGGAGATCATCAACGCCGCCAACCAGGACTAAGCGAATCGACAGGAGGTTCCGCAATGAACAAGGCGCCTACTACCCTGATCATCATGGACGGCTTCGGCCTCACCGGCCCCGGCCCCGGCAATGCCGTCAGCCTGGCCCAAACGCCACAGCTGGACCGGCTTTTCGCCGAATATGCCCACACCACCCTGTCCGCCAGCGGCCTGGACGTGGGTCTGCCCGCCGGGCAGATGGGCAACAGCGAGGTGGGCCACACCAACATCGGCGGCGGCCGGGTGGTGTTCCAGGATCTGCCCCGGATCTCCCGGGCCATCGACGACGGCAGCTTCTTTGAAAACGCCGCCTACAACAAGGCCATGGACGACTGCCTGGAAAAGGGCTCCAGCCTGCACCTGTACGGGCTTCTGTCCGACGGCGGCGTCCACTCCCACATCCAGCACCTGTATGCCCTGCTGCAAATGGCCAAGAACAAGGGCCTGACCCGGGTGTATGTCCACGCCTTTCTGGACGGCCGGGACGTGTCCCCCACCAGCGGCAGGGACTTCGTCTCCGCCTGCCGGGATAAGTGCCAGACCCTGGGTGTGGGCAAAATCGCCACCGTTATGGGCCGGTATTACGCCATGGACCGGGACAACCGCTGGGAGCGGGTGCAGCTGGCCTATGACGCCATGGTCTACGGCGAGGGCATCCAGAATCCCGACCCCGTGGACGCCGTGGCCCAGTCCTATGCCAACGATGTCACCGACGAGTTTATGGAGCCCGTGGTCTGCGACCCGGAGGGCACCATTTCCGACAACGACAGCATCATTTTCTTCAACTACCGTCCCGACCGGGCCCGGGAGATCACCCGGGCCATTGTGGACCCGGGTTTCGACGGCTTCCAGCGGGAGTATTTCCCCACCACCTACGTCTGCAACACCGAGTACGACGCCTCCATGCCCAACGTGCTGGTGGCCTGGCCCCGGATCCCGGTGAAAAACGGCCTGGGCGAGTACCTCAGCTCCATGGGCCTGACCCAGCTGCGCATCGCCGAAACGGAGAAGTACGCCCACGTCACCTTCTTCTTCAACGGCGGCGTGGAGAAGCAGTACCCCGGCGAGGACCGGGTGCTGGTGCCCTCCCCCAAGGTGGCCACCTACGACCTCCAGCCCGAGATGAGCGCCCGGGAGGTCTGCGACAAGTGCATCGAGCGCATCAACTCCGGCGCGTATGACGTCATCATCCTGAACTTCGCCAACTGCGACATGGTGGGCCACACCGGCGTCCTCCAGGCCGCCGTCAAGGCCGTGGAGACGGTGGACGAGTGCGTGGGCCGGGTGGTGGAGGCCACCCTGAAAATGGGCGGCATCGCCATGGTCACCGCTGACCACGGCAACGCCGAGGTCATGCTCCAGCCCGACGGCAGCCCCATGACCGCCCACACCACCAACCTGGTGCCCTTCATCCTCTGCGGTGCAGGCACCCAGCTGCGCCCGGGCCGCCTGGCGGACATCGCCCCCACCATCCTGGATGTGATGGGCCTGGCCGCCCCCCAGGAGATGGACGGCCAGACGCTGATTGTGAAGTAAATCATCGTTAAAATAACACACTCCCGACCACCGGCCGGGAGTGTGTTATTTTGGCGTTTGGTGTGTATTGGCGGTGATCCTCCAACAATATATCCCGCAGGGCGGGGCCTTACCCCTGGTTCAGCGATGCGAACAGGGTCTCCAGGGCGTCCTGGGTATAGACATAGGCTTCAAAGGAACTATTCTTCCGCTCCCCGGAGGAAAGACTCTCCGCCAGCAGGGCGTCCGTCTTTTCCAGGTCTGCCCGCAGCTCCTTCACGGTGTCCTCCGGCATCCGGGACAACGGCTGCTCCAAGGCGGAATCCCCGGTCTCCTGCTCCCGCATGCTCATCAGGCCGAACCGGTCCAGATAATACCGGGTGCCGTCCACCGCGTCGGCGGCATACAGCACGGTGGAAAAGCTGCCCACGCTCTGATAGGCGTCGGGATAGTCGGCGTCGGCCTCCTGAAAAGCCTCCGCAGCGGAATAGGACCTGAGCAGGGACGCCTCGCCAATGGCCTCCCCGATGCGGACAGGCGGCTCTGTCCCCCGGCCAGAGCAGGCGGTCAGCAGCACCAGCGCCGCCGCCAGCAGAAAAGTGAAAATCCTGCGTTTCATCGTCTGGTTCTCCTTTCCTGTTCCCGGTGGTTTACTTCATATGGTATGCTGTTTTCAGCATACCATACCCGCAGCGGTTCTGTCAATTGAAGTGGCCGTTTTTTTGCATTTAACTAATTTTATGTGCGATTTTTAAGTAAATTGCATTCTCTCCCAGCCGGGTCAGTACACGTTTCTTTCCGCCTGGAGGCCGTTCCAGGCGGGGACCACCCGCACCACCGGCCAGGGCGCGGTGTCCCGGCTTGTCTCGGGAACATCCCGGGGCCGTCCCAGGGTCAGCGCAGCCAGCAGCAGCCCGCATAGGGCCAACCCCGCCGCCACGATCCAATGCTTTCTCTTGTGCATAGAATTCCTCCTTTTCCTCCTTGGGCCCGCCTTATATCAGGTCCCGGCGGATGCCCTCCGTAATCCGGTACATATCCTCCAGCGTGTTCATGCGCACGATCTGCTCCTTGTAATATCCCGCGTGGGGCACGCCCTTGAGATACCAGGCGTACTGCTTCCGGGCCTCCAGAATGGCGATGTGCTCCCCCTTGTCCTGGGCCGCCAGCTCGATCTGCCGCACGGCGGTGTCGCACCGCTGGGCCAGAGGCGGCAGCGGCGGGACGGGCTTTCCCTCCAGCGCCGCCTGGGCCTGCTGAAACAGCCAGGGATTGCCCAGACAGCCCCGGCCGATCATCACGGCGTCGGCCCCGGTGAAGTGCAGGATCTTCACGGCGTCCTCCGCCGAAAACACGTCGCCGTTGGCCATCACCGGAATGGATACCGCCGCTTTCACCTGGCGGATGGTGACCCAATCCGCCTGCCCGGCGTACATCTGGGCCCGGGTGCGGCCATGGACCGCCAGGGCCGACACCCCCGCCTGTTCCAGCATCCGCGAAAGCTCCACGGCGTTGATGCTGCCCTTGTCCCAGCCCCGGCGCATTTTCACCGTCACCGGCACCGGCGAGGCCTCCACCACCGCCTGGGCGATCCGGGCGGCCTTCTCCGGGTCCCGCATCAGGGCGCTGCCGTCGCCGTTGGAGACGATCTTCCCCACCGGGCAGCCCATGTTGATGTCGATCAGGTCCGCCCCGGAGATCTCCGCCGCGATACACGCCGCCTCCGCCATGCACACGGGGTCGCTGCCGAAAATCTGGGCGCTGGCCGGGTGCTCCCCGGGGGACAGCTTCAGCAGGCCCCGGCTTTTTTTGTCCTGATAGCACAGGGCCTTGGCGCTGACCATCTCCGTGACCGTCAGGCCCGCCCCCAGCTCCCGGCAGATCAGCCGGAAGGCCAGGTCCGTCACCCCCGCCATGGGGGCCAGCACCAGCCGCGAGGGAACTTCCACCGTTCCGATTTTCATGCCGCGGCCCTCCTTTCGGGTATTTTTCGCCCAGTATATCACAGATTGCTTCAAAAAGGAAGCCTTTCTTGCTTTTTCCCCGGTTTTATGCTACAATCTCGCCAATCTGATGATTATGGAGGTGTCTCTATGCCGATGAAATGTCCCTTCTGCGGGGAAGAAATGACCCCGGGCGTCATCCAGAGCCGGGACGGCGTATACTGGTCCCGGGAAGCCGGTGCTGTGGCTGCGCTGGCCGGGCTGAAGAAGGATGCCATCACGCTGGCGGATTCCGGTTCGTCCGTTTTCGGCGGTGCAGCTGCGGAAGCATTCAACTGCCCTCGCTGCAAAAAAATCATCCTGGACTACTCCGTTCGCCATCTCCCGCTATAAAATTCCAAATTTCCCCTTGCAAAACCCGAAAATTGGTGTTATCATACCCTACGTCAACAGGGGAGCTCGCCGCAGCGGGCTGAGAGTGGGCTGTCATCGCCCAGACCCTTCAACCTGATTTGGATAATGCCAACGTAGGGACATACCGACGCACACGCTCCAAGCCATGCGGATATGCCTTTTTTGGCATGTCCGCATTTTTTGCTGTAAGGAGTGTATTTCTATGCTGGGAATCTGCCTGGACAACGTGCGCAAAACCGTGCCGCTGGTCCACAACATCACCAATTATGTCACCGTCAACGACGTGGCCAACATTCTGCTGGCCTGCGGCGGCAGTCCCATTATGTCCGACGAGCCGGAGGACGTGGAGGACATCACCTCCATCTGCGGCGGCCTGAACATCAACATCGGCACCCTGAACCAGCGGAGCATCCAGGGGATGCTCCGGGCCGGGAAGAAGGCGGCGCAGCTGCACCATGTGCTGCTGCTGGACCCCGTGGGAGCCGGTGCCTCCGCCCTGCGCACCAACACCGCCGTGGACCTGATGGAGCAGCTGCCCTTCACCGTGATCCGGGGCAACATCTCCGAAATCAAGACCCTGGCCCTGGGCAGCGGCAAAACCCGTGGCGTGGACGCCGACGTGTCCGACGCCGTATCCGATGAGAATCTGGATTCCGCCGTGGCCTTTGTCAAGGACTTCGCCCAGCGCAGCCATGCCATCGTGGCCGTCACCGGGGCCATCGACCTGGTCAGCGACGGCCAGCGCTGCTTTGTCATCCGCAACGGCCGCCCGGAGATGGGTAAAATCACCGGCACCGGCTGCCAGCTGTCCGGCATGATGACCGCCTTTGTGGTGGCCAATCCGGATCGCCGTCTGGAGGCCGCCGCCGCTGCCGTGTGCGCCATGGGCCTGGCCGGTGAGACCGGCTGGAGCCGCATGGCCCCGGGGGACGGCAACTCCACCTACCGCAACCGCATCATCGACGCCATCTACAACATGGACGGCGCCGCGCTGGACAAGGGGGCCAAGTATGAAGTGCGCTGAGCAGGATCTGCTGCTGTACGCCGTAACGGACCGCCACTGGCTCAATGGCCGCAGCCTCCGGGACGTGGTGGAGGAGAGCCTCCGGGGCGGCGTCACCATGCTGCAGCTGCGGGAAAAGTCCCTGGCGGAGCCCGCCTTCCTGGCGGAGGCCCGGGAGCTTCAGGCCCTGTGCCGGAACTATCACGTTCCCTTCATCGTCAACGACAACGTGGATATTGCCCTGGCCATGGACGCCGACGGCGTCCACGTGGGCCAGAGCGACATGGAGGCCCTGGACGTCCGGCGGAAGCTGGGGCCGGACAAGATCATCGGCGTATCCGCCCAGACGGTGGAGCAGGCCCTGCTGGCGGAAAAGCACGGGGCCGACTATCTGGGGGTGGGGGCGGTGTTCCCCACCGGCTCCAAGGACGACGCCGACGACGTGTCCTACGACACCCTGCAGGCCATCTGCCGGGCCGTGTCCATCCCCGTGGTGGCCATCGGCGGCATCAGCCTCGGCAATGTGTCTCAGCTTTCCGGCAGCGGCATCTGCGGCATCGCCGTTATCAGCGCCATCTACGGCGCGGCGGACATCCGCCGGGCGAGCCTTGACCTGAAGGCCGCCACGGAGGAGATGCTGCGCTCATGATCCGCGCCGCCATATTCGACCTGGACGGCGTGGTGCTGGACTCCATGTCCATCTGGAGGGACCTGGGAGCCCGGTATCTGCTGCATCGGGGCCTGACGCCGGAGCCGGGCCTGGGGGAGCTTCTGTTCTCCATGAGCATGGAGCAGGGGGCGGATTATCTCCGGACCCACTATCCCCTGCCGCCGGAGGAGGACGTGCTGGCGGGCCTTTCCGCCATGCTGCGGGACTTTTATTACAACGAGGTCCCCGAAAAAGACGGAGCCCGGACGGCTCTGGCCTTTCTGCGGGACCGGGGCGTAACCGTCACCGCCGCCACCTCCAGTCCCCGGACCCATGTGACCCGGGCTCTGGAGCGGCTGGGCCTTCTGCCGTATTTCCGGGCCATTTACACCACCGGCGAGCTGGGCGTCAGCAAGCACCGGCCGGATATCTATCACCTGGCGGCCCAGGGCGTGCCGCCCCGGCAGTGCCTGGTGGCGGAGGACTCCCTCTATGCCCTGCAAACCGCCGCCGCAGCGGGCTATCGCACCGTGGGCATTTTCGATGCCAACGGCGAGGCGGATCAGCAGGGCCTGCGGAATGCGGCGGAGGTATATCTCACCTCCCTGGCCCGGCTCCCCGCCCATTGGGAGCGGCTGAATAACGAAAACTGAATCAAAATGTGTTCCTTCGCGGTGCATTGGGGGCACCACCTTGCATCGCGTTATAAAACTGTGCTGTGTTAACATCGAAAGGAGAAATGAGCATGAAAACAGCATTGACCATTGCCGGAAGCGATTCCAGCGGAGGCGCCGGGATTCAGGCCGATATCAAAACCATGACCGCCAACGGCGTATTCGCCACCTGCGCGGTCACGGCCCTGACGGCCCAGAACACCACCGGCGTCACGGATATTCTGGAGTCCACCCCCCATTTCCTGGCGGAGCAGCTGGACGCCGTATTCACGGATATCGTCCCCGACGCGGTGAAGATCGGCATGGTCTCCTCTGCGGAGCTGATTGCCGTCATCGCGGAAAAGCTCCGGCAGTACGGCGCGGAGCGGGTGGTGGTGGACCCCGTCATGGTGGCCACCTCCGGCGCAAAGCTCCTGCGGGACGACGCCATCCAGGCCCTGACCTCTCAGCTGCTGCCTCTGGCCACGGTTCTGACGCCCAACATTCCCGAGGCAGAGATCCTCTCCGGCCTCCCCATCACCGACGCCGCCGGCATGGAGGCCGCCGCCCGGACCATCAGCCAGCGCTATGGCTGCGCCGTGCTGTGCAAGGGCGGCCACCAGATCAACGACGCCGACGACCTACTGTGGCGGGACGGCAGCGGCAAGTGGTTCCGGGGCCGGCGCATCCCCAACCCCAACACCCACGGCACCGGCTGCACCCTGTCCAGCGCCATCGCCGCCAACCTGGCCAAGGGCTATGACCTGGACCGGTCCGTGGAGCGGGCCAAAGCCTATATCTCCGGGGCGCTGGCCGCCATGCTGGACCTGGGCCGCGGCTCCGGCCCCATGAACCACATGTTTGACCTGAAGGGAGGCTTTGCGGAATGAAAAAGACCTCCACCTTTCAGAACGCCCTGATCTGGTTCGGGGCAGGCGTATCCCTGGCGGAGATCCTCACCGGCACGGCCTTCGCCCCTCTGGGCATGGGCAAGGGCCTGCTGGCCATCCTCATCGGCCACGTCATCGGCTGCGGCATGATGCTGCTGGCGGGCCTCATCGGCGGCCGCACCGGCCGCAGCGCCATGGAGACCGTGAAAATGAGCTTCGGCCAGAAGGGCGGCCTGCTGTTCGCCCTGCTGAACGTGCTGCAATTGGTGGGCTGGACCGCCATCATGATCTATGACGGCGCCCTGGCCATCGGCGGCATTTTCGATGTTGGCCGCTGGGTGTGGTGCCTGGTCATCGGCGGGCTCATCATCCTGTGGATCGTGGTGGGCGTCACCGACCTGGGCTGGATCAACAAGATCACCATGGCCGCCCTGTTTGTGCTGACCCTGGTGCTGTGCAAGGTGATCTTCTTCTCCGGCAGCGCTATGGCGGCCTCCGGCGAGGCCATGACCTTCGGTGCGGCGGTGGAGCTGGCGGTGGCCATGCCCCTGTCCTGGCTGCCCCTGATCAGCGACTATACCCGCCAGGCCCAGAAGCCCGTCCGGGCCACCGTGGCCAGCGTGGTCACCTATGGCCTGGTGTCCTGCTGGATGTACGTCATCGGCATGGGCGCGGCCATCTTCACCGGCGAGTATGACATCGCCGTCATCATGGTGAAGGCCGGTCTGGGCATCGCCGCCCTGGTGATCCTGGTGTTCTCCACCGTCACCACCACCTTCCTGGACGCCTGGTCCGCCGGCATCTCCGCCGAGTCCCTGTCCGGGAAGCTCAGCGGCAAAACCGTGGCCATCGTCACCACCCTGGTGGGCGTGGCCGGGGCCATCCTGTTCCCCATGGACGATATCACCAACTTCCTGTACCTGATCGGCTCCGTGTTCGCCCCCATGATCGCCGTCCAGATCGCCGACCACTTCCTTCTGCGCCGGGACCGCTTCGCCGTGGCCGCCGACGCCCGGAACCTGGTGATCTGGCTGATCGGCTTTGTGGCCTATCGCCTGCTGATGGGCGTGGACACCCCCGTGGGCTATACCCTGCCGGACATGGTCCTGACCATTCTTCTGTGCGTCATCGCCGAAAAGGTGAAGCCCTCCGTGAAGCAGTAATCCCCCCAATAAAAAATGAGAGGCTCGGCCGTGTGCCGATAAGACAGTAATTTGAGAAAACTACAAAATCGGCATCTGCTAAGCAGGATTGGACAACAAAACAGGCGGCACCCAGCTTCGGTTGGGTGCTGCCTGTTTTTGTACATCTAAGGGTTGAAAATCACCGACTTTCTGCTCTGTAAAGCAAGGATAGTAAAAAGGGTGAAATAGTTATCGCTCTCATGCAGTTCCTTTGTGAAACAGCGAATCGCTGTATAAGGTATACGGTTCGCTGGGAAGTGCGCATATTTGCGGTCGTGCAAAATACCCCACAAAACCGTAAAGTCGATAGATAGGTATTTCGATGCAGAGTATGATTGACACTGTTAGAATCGAAAAATCAGATTTTAGCACAAAATAATATTGCTAAATGGCGATAACTTCCGTCGCGCCTATTGAAAATAAAATGATTGCTGTGTTATACTGTGTGTACACACGAACGAGTGGGCACGTTTGACGATCTGATCTACAATGACCTGCTGACGTATGCCGTCATCGTTTTGAATGGCGATTCAAAGGCGCATCTCGAAGTGGTCACGGAATATCAGCCTTTAGATCAGGCTCAATTATTATCATGAAGCAGACGATTGGAGAGATACCATATGACGATCAACTGTGTATGGGAGCATAACGGCAGAGACACCTTGCTTTATGCGGTGGATTTTGTAGGTGCATACACCCGCGGAGAAACATTGGAAGCCGCTGTCCGGAAAATGCAAGCAGAAATATGCTCTTATCTCAAATGGTGCGGCAAAAAAGCAGTAACAAGCATGGATATCGCCATCATCGAAGAAAAGGTTTCCGAGCTTGCGATCTGCGACGCGGACTCTGATGTGCTTTTTGAAAGTGAAAAAGCACCGCTGACAGCAGAAGAATATAAAAAGTTAAAGGCACTTGCGCTGAAATCAGCGCAGGATTTTCTTGCCTTGTATGATTCTGTTCCCGATAAGAATGCAACGGCTGCTCCCGAACGCAAGACCTTTTACGGCAAAGTTCCGCGCTCAGCTGATGAAATGTACGAGCATACAAAGAATGTGAATACATATTATTTTGCGGAGATTGCTGTGGATGCCGATCATGACGGCAACATATACGAATGCCGCAAGCGGGGATTTGAAGCGCTGGAATCAAGCCCCGATTTTTTGCAGAATACCGTCAGAAAAGGCAGCTATGGTGAGGATTGGTCACTGCGTAAAGTCCTGCGCCGTTTTATCTGGCATGACCGTATCCACGCAAGAGCCATGTATCGAATGGCGATAAAAGTGTTCGGGGCGGAGAGCATTGTAAATCCGTTTTACTTTTTTGATGAAGGAGTTTTAACATAATGGCAAGAACCGAAACGGTTGAATTTACAAATATGTGCATGATCTGTGATGGCAGCCGAGTTGTTGTGATCGACCGGAAAAAGCAGGACTGGCCGGGCATCACCTTCCCCGGAGGTCATATAGAGCCGGGAGAATCCTTTACGGATGCCGTGATTCGTGAGGTGCAGGAGGAAACTGGACTGCATATCCGTTCTCCCCAGCTCTGCGGTATCAAGGACTGGTGTGAAAATCAGTGCAGGTTTGTTGTGCTGCTTTATAAGACAACTTGTTTTGATGGCGAATTACATTCCAGCTCCGAAGGTCGGGTTTGGTGGGAAGATATTGCCAATCTGCCTAATCTCAAGTTGTCTTTGGATATGCGTGATATGCTACGGGTTTTCAAAGAAGAAAATCTGAGCGAGTTCTTCTACTATCAAGAAAGCAGTGCATGGAAGTATGTCTTGAAATAGCAAAACGGTGAGGATATGAAATACGATCATGATTTTTGGAGTGCGATCGATACGCTTGTATCTTCTGGGAAAATTGTAATTGACAGGCCGAAAGGCAGCACGCATCCCCGGTTTCCGCATATCCGGTATGACGTGGATTACGGCTATATTGAAAACACCACATCTATGGATGGCGATGGCATAGACGTTTGGAAAGGCTCTCTATCTTCTGTCAATGTCAATGCTATCATTTGCACCGTTGATCTGCTGAAAAGGGATTCCGAGATCAAGCTGCTGATCGGCTGTACGGAAGATGAAATGAAAACCGTCTGCGATTTCCATAATGATTCGGAGCTTATGAAAGGAATACTGATACGCAGAGAGGTAGAATAATGCCAGACAACAGGAATCGCAAGCGACCGATACAGGTCAAATTTTTCGTAGATGAAAGAGAACTCGGCTTGATAAAGGCAAGGATGGCACAGCTTGGGATAGAGAATATGAGCGCTTACCTTCGCCAAGTGGCGATCGACGGATATGAGAAAAAACCGGATATGCCTGAACGCCGTGAGCCGAAAAATCCCTGACTCACTTTCCGAAGATAGATTGATATTCAGCTCCGCAGGAGCGTAGCCGATTTCTCTGAAATCGTTCAGGGGTTTGGGGCAATTCCCCAACAAGATTGCACGGGTGTATAAACGCGAGCATTGCTTGCCAAGTGCGTTTCGCAGTTGGCAGGTAATGAGAAGTGGGTACCGCCGTGCATTGCTTGCAGGAATGGCAAGCTCCGGTGTGGGTACTCACCGGATTTGCTTGCTATTCTGCAAGG